>CAEZTM010000007.1_pt1 | contig 28631 bp, 29 predicted proteins | sample 7264211 | NCBI WGS metagenome assembly CAEZTM01 (sample SAMEA6813804, study PRJEB35770) | uncultured Actinomycetes bacterium | biome: Freshwater; feature: Freshwater reservoir; material: water | place: Czech Republic | collected 2017-08-18 | depth 0.5m m | reverse complement strand
GGGATGACCGGCGCCAAGAGGCGCACGATTGTCTCGATGGCTAAACGGAGCGCGCTCACGGCGCTGGTGCGCGCAGCGCCCGTACCTGTGTAGGCACGTTCTTTGACCAGCTCCAAATAGTCATCGGTGAAGGTCCAGAAGAAGGTCTCAGTTACCTCCAGCGCACGGGCGTGCTCGAAAGCGCCATAGGCTGCGGTAGCGGTCACTATGACTTTCTGAAGTTCGCGCACCATGTCGAGATCTAGTGCCTCCGTGATGTCTCCGGTGTCACCGTCGAAACCATAGACAAACTTGGCGGCGTTGAGCACCTTAATCGCAAGCCTGCGACCGATCTTGATCTGCTTGGGGTTCTCTGGGTCGAATGCTGCGTCGGTTCCCAGTCGTGACGATGCCGCCCAGTAGCGCACTGCGTCTGAACCGTGAGCATCGAGCATCGCGCCGGGAGTGACCACATTGCCCTTGGACTTCGACATCTTCTTACGGTCTGGGTCGACGATGAACCCGGAGATTCCCGCGTTTTTCCAAGGGATTGTGCCGTGTTCGAGTTCAGCTCGGAGCACAGTAGAGAACAACCAAGTCCTGATGATGTCTTGGCCCTGACTACGCAGGTCGTAGGGAAAAACTAGGTTGAAAAGTTCGGGGTCGCTCTCCCAGCCCCCGGCTAGCTGTGGGGTAAGACTGCTAGTGGCCCAAGTGTCCATAATGTCGAGTTCACCGATGAATCCCCCGGGCGCACCTCGTTGCTCCGGGGTATATCCGGGTGGCGTGTCGGTGGAGGGGTCGACTGGCAAGTTTTCCCCAGCGGGCGTGATGAATTCTCCGGCAATGGGTTCACCGCTGGCATCGAGTGGGTACCAAATCGGAATCGGCACACCGAAGAACCGTTGCCTCGAGATCAGCCAGTCACCCGAGAGCCCGCCCACCCAGTTCTCATAGCGAACTCGCATGAACTCGGGGTGGAACGCGACCTCCGCGCCGCGTCGCAGGAGTCGGTCTTGCAGATCTTTGTCTTTCGAGCCATTGGTGATGTACCACTGTCGGGTGGTCACAATTTCCAGGGGCTTGTCGCCCTTTTCGAAGAACTTGACCGGGTGCGTGATGGGGGTCGGGTCTTCGAGCAAGTCCCCGGAGGCGGTGAGTTTCTCCACGATGGTGGACTTCGCGCTGAAGACTGTCTTGCCCACCAAATCCTGGTAGTGGGCCTTAGCCGGCTGCGTAGTCAGCCATTGCGGGTCCTCCGCCAGGATGCGACCGTCTTTGCCAATGATGGGCCTGGTCTCCAGTGAAAGATCGCGCCACCACATCACGTCGGTCACATCGCCAAAGGTGCAGACCATGGCAATCCCGGTTCCCTTGTCTTGCTGGGCCAGGTGGTGAGCAAGAACCGGGACCTCCACATCGAACAGGGGGGAGCGAACAGTGGATCCGAAGAGGGGTTTGTAGCGCTCATCATCGGGGTGCGCAACCAGAGCCACACAGGCGGGAATGAGCTCTGGTCTGGTCGTGACAATGACCACATCAGATTTGGCCGCGCCATGGAATCGCACCTTGTGGTAGGCCGAGGGCTGTTCTCTATCCTCGAGCTCCGCCTGAGCCACCGCGGTTCTAAAGGTGATGTCCCACAGTGTTGGCGCGTCGGCTCGGTAGGCTTCGCCCCGCTCCAAATTGCCCAGGAAGGCACGCTGGGCAACACGTTGTGAGTGATCATCAATCGTGCGGTAGGTGAGACTCCAGTCCACGCTGAGGCCCAGTGTTCGCCAGAGATCCTCAAACTGTTGTTCGTCCTCCACCGTGAGCTTTTCGCACAGTTCAATGAAGTTACGCCGGCTGACTGGCACCTGGTCGCCAGGCTTTGAGCCATCTGCAGTTTGGCCGGCGTCGAGAGGCGGAACGAGGGTGTCGTCATAGGGGAGAGAGGGGTCACACCGCACGCCGTAATAGTTCTGAACCCGGCGTTCTGTCGGAAGGCCGTTGTCGTCCCATCCCATCGGATAGAAAATCTCTTTGCCGCACATGCGCTGGTAACGGGCCTGCAAATCCATGTGGGTGTAACTAAAGACGTGGCCAATGTGGAGGCTGCCGGACGCGGTCGGCGGGGGAGTGTCAATAGCGAACACGTGGTCTTTGCCACGGCGAAGTGCCCGCTCGCGATCGAAGCGATAGGTACCGCGTTCCTCCCACGACTTTCCCCAGAGTGCTTCCAGACCCTCGAGGGCCGGTTTGTCGGGAATCCCTGCAGTCATGGGGACCACCTTCTTCGCTATGGGCGGCACCGTGTCCAAGGTGCCTCAGTGTGAGTGTTATCACCATGCTACAAAACAAACTCGGCAGGAATCCCCGACGGGACTCCTGCGGAGTTTGTTGTCAGCTCTAGGCCTCGGCAAAATAGAGGGCCGTCTCGCCGTACTTCTTGGTATCCAGCGGTGTGAGGCGCTGTGGCCACTGCGGTGGCTCCGAGCGCGTGGAGCGCTCCATCATCACCCATGCTCCAGGGGCGAGCCAGGGGAGAAGCTCGGTGAGCACTTGGTCAACCAGAGCACTCGCTAGCTCATAGGGCGGATCAATGAAGACGAGGTCGTAGCGGACAGTCGGCTTGCCACGAAGAAACGTCAATACATGTGTTTTTGCGGCGCTCAGGAGGGGATTGTGGGGAAGGGTGGGGGCGATGGCGGCAATGTTCGCTGTGATGGCGCTGAGCGCAGCCGGGTGTTCCTCGACCATGGTCACGACTATCGCCCCGCGCGAGGCCGCCTCTAGGCCGAGTGCTCCAGAGCCCGCATACAGATCGAGAACCCGGGCACTGTCCAGCGCATTGTTGGCGTCAAGTTTGGAAAACCATGCCTCGCGAACCCGGTCGGTTGTCGGCCTGGTTCTTGGTCCTGGCGTGCGGAGGGACAGTGAGCCCGCGTGGCCACCGATGATCCTGGTCATCTCACAACGCTAGCGGGCTTAGCCAGGTGTGTGGCCGCTGGGCGCTACCGTGAAGGGATGAGTGTTGCCCTGGATACCAAACTCAGCGCTGTGCTGGGCGATCGCAGCGCAAAAGCGCTCCAGAGTGCCTTTGGTTACACCCTGGTGGGACAATTGGTCGCCCACTACCCGAGGCGCTATGCCATCAGGGGAGAGCTCACCTCGATTGCCGGTGTCCCGGTGGGCGAGATGGCCACCCTCGTCGCTGAGGTCGTCTCCGTTTCCACGAGGGGCATGCGCGCTCGCAAAGGCAGCGTCCTCGAGGTCATCATCTCCGATGGCACCGGGCTAGTGACCCTCACCTTCTTCAACCAGGCTTGGCGAGCAAAAGATTTGGTTCCGGGTGCCAGAGGAATCTTCGCCGGAAAAGTAGGTCTCTACCGGGGTGAGCGCCAGCTTGCTCACCCCGACTATGAACTCTTTGAAGAGCGAGCGCTCACGAACAATGAGGGAGAAGAATGGGCGAAACGTCCCATTCCCCTCTATCCGGCAACGGCCAAGGTTGCCAGCTGGCAGATTGCGAGAGCTCTGGGCGTTGTGTTGGATGTGCTGGATGCGGTGCCGGACCCCATTCCTGCCGACATCGCCTCTGCAGAGAAGCTGATGCCCTCGAAGGAGGCACTCGAGAAGATCCACCGTCCGGGGGAGGAACAGGACTGGCGCCAAGCCAGGGACACCCTGAGGTTCCACGAGGCTTTTGTGTTGCAGTGCGCTCTGGTGCAGCGACGCATCCAGGCCGCCTCTTACACCTCGGTGGCTCGCTCGGCTGGTCCTGGCACGGAAGGTTTTCTTGGAAGTCTGCCCTTTGCGCTCACGAGTGATCAACAGAGTGTCTTGGCAGAGATTCAGCAGGACATGGCCAAGCCCCACCCAATGAATCGACTTGTTCAGGGTGAGGTCGGTTCTGGAAAAACAGTGGTCGCCGTAGCGTCGATGGTCACCGTGTCGGAGTCTGGTGGACAGAGTGCTCTGTTGGCGCCGACCGAAGTATTGGCCTGGCAGCACTTTCGCTCAATCGTGGCAACGCTCGGACCTGAACTAGCCGCGTCTATGAACCCCGTCCTGCTCACGGGGAGCCTTCGCGCGGCGGAGACGAAAAAGGCTCTGCTGGCGGCGGCATCGGGGCAGGCAAAGATTGTGGTGGGAACCCACGCGCTCCTGAGTGAACGGGTGACGTTTGCTGATCTCGGGCTTGTGGTCATCGATGAGCAACACCGCTTTGGCGTTGATCAACGCGAGGCCCTCCGACAAAAGGGCACCCATCCTCACGTTCTCGTTCTCACGGCAACACCCATTCCCCGAACTGTTGCCATGACGGTGTTTGGTGACCTTGATGTGTCAACAATCCGCGTGGTGCCCTCTGGGCGCCAACCAATTTCCACCCATGTGGTGGCGCTGGGGGACCACCCCAATTGGTATCCGAGGGTCTGGCAGAGGTTGGCTGAGGAGTTGGCGAAAGGACGCCAAGGCTTCGTGGTTGTTCCTTCCATTTCCCCGTCGGTTCCTGAGGACGACGATGCTGTTGATAGCACTGTGGAGGCATCAGAGGAGGCGCGCGTGCTCGCTAGTGTCGCTGAGACGTTGCCGCTCCTTCGCGGCTTACCCGAGCTCTCCCACGCGAAGATCGAGGCCGTCCACGGCAAGCTCCCCTCCGATGAGAAAGATGCTGTGATGCAGGCTTTTTCTGCCGGGGGCATTGACGTGGTGGTCGCGACGACCGTCATCGAGGTCGGAATTGATGTTCCGAACGCCTCCGTCATGGTGATTCTTGATGCCGATCGCTTCGGAGTAAGCCAGTTACACCAGTTGCGCGGGCGGGTTGGTCGAGGCGAGCACGCCGGTGTGTGCTTGCTCGTCACTGCCTGTGAACCAGACACCCCGGCCAGGGCACGGGTTGAGGCGGTCGCCGCCACGTCTGATGGTTTCGAACTTGCCACCATCGATCTTGAACTGCGCAGTGAAGGTGATGTCCTTGGCGATCGACAGTCCGGCAGGCGCTCTGGTCTCACCCTCGTGAGGGTTACCAAAGATGGCGAGCTCATTGACCAGGCCAGGCGCTATGCCACCGAGGTTGTGGAGGCAGACCCGTGGCTGGCAGGACACCCGTATCTGGCTGCAGACATCGCCAGACGCCTTGATGAGGCCTCAGCTGATTACTTGGCAAAAAATTGAGAATTGTGACCCAGCAGGCCCCCAAGAAAACGCTCGGCTCAGTACGCTTGAGCCATGAGCACTGTTGCTGTTGTCCCGGGTTCCTTTGATCCGGTGACACTGGGTCACCTGGATGTGATCGAGCGGGCTGCCGGGCTCTTTGATAAAGTTCACGTTGTCGTCGTCCACAACCCGTCGAAGTCAGCCCTGTTGCCCATTGCCCAGCGCGTCACCCTGCTCGAGCAGGCCATCGCGCAAGCGGGCATTGCCGGCAACATTGTGGTCACCTCGTGGAGCGTTGGTTTGCTGGTGGATTACTGCACTGACGTCGGTGCCACAGTGCTGGTCAAGGGGATTCGCTCGCAAATGGATCTCAGCTATGAGACGCCCATGGCCATTGTGAATAGAAACCTCGCGGGCATCGACACCGTCTTCTTGTTGCCAGATCCTGCGAACGCACATGTTTCAAGCTCGCTGGTGCGCCAGGTGGCATCCCTTGGCGGGGATGTCTCTCCGTATGTGCCGTCTGCGGTCGCTGAATATCTGGCCAAGACGGAACTGCCGTAGTCTTAGAGCCATAGTTTTTGTGACGGTTAACAAGGGGGATTGTCGTGGCAGATTCGTCCACAAGCGAGCTCAAAGAACTCGATCGCGCGCATAACTTCTACTCGTGGTCGGTGCAGTCCGCCGTGTCGCCGATGATGGTCTCGCATGCTTCTGGAATGTATGTCTACGACACCGATGGCAACGAATACTTGGATTTCTCGAGCCAGTTGGTCAATGTCAACATCGGCCACTCGCATCCCAAGGTCGTGCAGGCAATCAAAGACCAGGTGGAAAAACTCGCGACCGTTGCTCCTTCAGCAAGCTCGGAGGCTCGCGTTCACGCAGCGAAGCGCATCATTGACCGGGCCGGGGCGGGGTTCTCCAAAGTGTTCTTCACCAACGGGGGTGCTGATGCCAACGAGAACGCAATTCGTGCGGCCCGCCTCTATACAGGGCGCACCAAGGTGCTCTCGACCTACCGGAGCTATCACGGCAACACGGGGGCTGCCATTGTTGCCACTGGCGACTGGCGCCGCCAGCCCAATGAATATGCGACCGGGCATGTGCACTTCTTTGGCCCCTTCCTCTACCGCAGCGAGTTTTGGTCGGAGAACGAAGCTCAAGAGTGTGAGCGCGCTCTGCACCACCTGGAGCGGGTGATTCAGGCTGAAGGGCCCACCACGATCGCCACAGTGCTACTCGAGGGTGTGCCGGGAACTGCCGGCATCATGGTGCCGCCACCGGGATACCTGAAGGGCGTGCGGGAAATCTGTGACCGCTACGGCATCATCCTGATCATGGATGAGGTCATGTCGGGCTTTGGCCGCACCGGTCACTGGTTTGCGTTCCAGGCCCATGACGTTGTCCCCGACATGATCACTTTCGCAAAGGGTGTGAACTCCGGCTATGTGCCAGTGGGTGGCGTGGTGTTCTCGAACGCTCTCGCCCAGTATTTCGACAACACCATGTTCCCCGGTGGGCTCACCTATTCCGGCCACCCGCTGGCGATGGCGTCGATTGTCGCAGCGCTCGATGCCATGAGCGACGAGGGCATGGTCGACAATGCCCGCGAGATGGGGGAGAAGTATCTGCGCCCGGGGCTTACCGCTCTGGCTGCGAAGCACCCCATGATTGGTGAAGTCCGTGGGCTTGGCTGCTTCTTTGCCCTTGATCTGGTGGCTGATCCGGTGACGAGGGAGCCCTTGGATGCCGCAACCGTCGGGAAGCTTAAGTCCGAGTTGCTCTCCAGAAAACTTTTGCCCTTCGTCGTGGACAACCGGATTCACGTGGTGCCACCGCTAATCGTGACACCGGAGCACATTGCTACCGCGCTAGCGATCTACGATGAGGCGTTCACAACGGTAGCCTCCTAAGCTAACGAGGTGGCTTCTCGTAAACGCACGCCTTTGACCATTGGGGTCAAAGACCTCATGCACAGTCCTGGTGAGATGCGCGAGCACACCCTTGACGTACTAGCTCCAGAGAAATATGGCGAGGCTGTCGCGGTCGTTCCCGAGGGTACTCCGATGACCATCGAGGTGCGTCTGGAAGGCCTCCACGAGGGGATTTTGGTGACCTGCGAGGTTGCCACCGATGCGCACGCGGAGTGCGTGCGCTGTCTCGATGAGTTTTCTCTACCGGTTCGAGTCGATTTTCAGGAACTTTTCACCTATTCTTCTTCAGAGGCCGATTCCTACACGGTGGTTGATGACTCTGTGATGCTCGAGAGCATCATTCGGGATGCGGTGGTCCTAGACCTCCCCTTCCAACCGGTATGTAAGCCTGACTGCTATGGATTGGACCCCACAACTGGTGAGAAACTCACCAGCGAGAGTGCCAAGACACGCGGCCAGGATATTGACCCGCGCTGGCTTGAGTTAGGCAAACTGCTCGAGCCAGATGGACAACAGGCCCCCTAAGACCACACAAGACCCAGCGAAAGAAGAAAATCATGGCGGTACCTAAGCGGAAGAAATCCCGTGCGAGAACGCACCATCGTCGTTCGGCGTGGAAAGCTGAAGTCCCCACGCTGGTGAAGACCGTCGAGAACGGCAAGACCGTCTACAGCCTCCCGCACCGCGCTCGGGTTGTCGAAGACAGCGCCGGCACCCCGTTGTTCATGGAATACAAGGGCCGTAAGGTCGCCGACGTCTAACGTGACTGGTCCCGGGAAGACCGAGTCGGTCTTCGATGCGAGCCCACTCCTGGAGACCCTCCAGGTGTCGGTCTCCGCGGAAGGTGTGGCGCAAGCATTGACGCATTCGTCCTTTGCTTACGAAAACGGTGGCAGCGACAACGAGCGACTCGAGTTTCTCGGAGACTCCGTGTTGGGTCAGGCCATCACCGCAGCCCTTTATCGCCACTTCCCTGATCTTCCCGAGGGTGAGCTTGCCAAGCGCCGGGCCAGCATTGTCTCGACGACTGCGCTTGCCGATGTTGCCCGCACGATTTCGCTGGGGGATTTCCTGCGCCTCGGCCGCGGGGAGGAGATCACCGGTGGTCGAGACAAACCCTCACTCCTGGCGGATGCCCTCGAGGCCCTCATAGGAGTCGTGTTTTTGGAACATGGCCCAGAAGCAGCCACTGGCCTCGTCGAGCGCCTACTCGGAGATTATGTCCTCGATGCGGATCGTCGCAGTGAAAGTAGTGATCCAAAGACTACTTTGCAGGAGTGGGGAGCCAAGACCGGTAATGGCATCCCCCGTTACAACATCAGCGATGCGGGTCCAGATCACGCCAAGGTCTTCTCTGCGGATGTCTATATCAACGGCCTACCCGGCGGTTCGGCGCCCGCGGGGCATGGCACGGGTAGCTCCAAGAAGGCAGCCGAGCTCGCTGCCGCGAGTGCGGCATTAGCCGCGATTCGCGAAGTCGAACGAGGCGATGCCTGAACTTCCCGAGGTTGAGGTCGTTCGACGGGGCGTCGAGGATGTCATCACTGGAGCGCGGATTACTCGGACTACCGTGCTTGATGCTCGTTCGCTCAAGCGTCACCCGGGTCCCGCGGAAGATTTTGTTTCCCGGCTCACAGGCGCGCTCGTCACGGCCGCTGTGCGCAGAGGAAAGTTCTTGTGGTTCCCTCTGACTGGAACCAGTAGTGCGCTTGTCTGCCACTTGGGTATGAGTGGGCAGGTTCTCTTAGGCGATGAGGATTCAGACTTTGGTCCCCATCTTCGTGTGCTCGTGGAGTTGACCACCCGTGCGAGTGAGTCCATCCACGTGGGATTTGTGGATCAGAGAATCTTTGGCTCGCTCGCCATTGATGAGCTCATTCCCACGAGCGATGGTTTCCCCGGTGGCGTGGGCAGTGCTGAGCCCCTTGTGCCAGTCAGCGTGTCGCACATAGCGAGAGATCCCTTAGACCCGCACTTTGATGAGGAGGCATGGAGTCGCCGGTTGCGCTCCAAGCACACCGATATCAAGCGTGCTCTGCTCGATCAAAACCTGATCAGTGGAATTGGAAACATTTATGCGGATGAGGCCCTGTGGGCAACGAAACGTCACTACCTTCACCCCACCCACAGGATGACGCAGGCAGACACCCACTCACTGCTCGAGGAAGTGAGAGCCGTGTTGAACAAAGCCCTCGCGGAGGGCGGGACAAGCTTCGACCAACAGTATGTGAACGTCAATGGCCAGAGCGGATATTTTGCCCAGTCGTTGGAGGCCTACGGACGAGATGGCCAAGCCTGCTCACGCTGTGGAACCACCATTCACCGGGAGCCGTTCATGAATCGCTCCTCTCACCGCTGTCCCCGGTGTCAGCGGGTGCCTCGCACCCGGTAAGTTTGTCCAGAGCATATGCGTGGCGTCAACATCGGTGAGCAATCGAAGCGGAGTATCTGGTGCATCTGAAGTCCCTGACCCTCAAGGGATTTAAGTCTTTCGCTCAACCGACCACGTTTGCCTTCGAGCCCGGTGTGACCTGCGTTGTCGGACCCAATGGCTCGGGAAAGTCCAACGTTGTCGATGCTCTCGCGTGGGTCATGGGCGAACAGGGTGCCAAGACTCTCCGCGGTGGCTCGATGGAAGATGTCATCTTTGCCGGAACGACCTCTAAGGCGCCGCTGGGGCGGGCTGAGGTGTTGCTCACCATCGATAACTCTGATGGCGCCCTGCCCATCGAATATGCCGAGGTCACCATCTCCCGCACGCTCTTTAGAAACGGGGGTAGTGAATACGCGATCAACAAAGAGCCCTGTCGCCTCCTCGACGTTCAAGAGCTTCTGAGTGATAGTGGCCTGGGCCGGGAAATGCACGTCATCGTGGGCCAGGGTCAGCTCGATCAGGTGCTCCATGCGAGCCCAGAAGACCGTCGCCGCTTTATCGAGGAGGCGGCGGGAATCCTCAAGCACCGTCGTCGCAAAGAAAAGACCCAGCGCAAGCTTGAGTCCATGGAAGCGAACCTGACGAGGCTCAACGATCTCGCCGGTGAGATTCGTCGCCAGCTGACACCGCTCGGCCGCCAGGCGGAGATTGCCCGTGAAGCCCAGACAATTCAGGCCGTGGTTCGTGATGCGCAGGCTCGGGTGTTTGCTGATGACGTGGTGAGCCTCGGTGCCACCCTCGATAACTTCCAGAGCAGTGAAAGCGAGCGCGCCGCCGAGCGCGCCACACTTGCAGACCAACTCGACGGTGTGCGCAGGCGCATCCAAGAGCTTGAGTCCACCGCGCTGGATAGTGGACTGGATTCAGCCAGGTCTCAGGACTTTGCGGCGAGAGCTGTGCTGGATCGCCTGAAGGCCTTGGAATCGATTGCTAGGGAGCGCTCTGGCACATGGGATGAGGGTGAGGTCGATGCCTCGGCTGCGGCCACTGTGACATCTGCAGACATTGAGGCCGCCGAGGTTTTGAGCCAGGAAGCCCTGGAGCTTGTCGCCTCACACGAAGCAGGTGTGGGTGAGGTTTCTGCTGCTGTGCTGACGCTGAAGGCGTCCCTCGCTGCGGTTGACCAAGAGATCGCCTCCGTGGTCGGTGAACTTGCCGAGTATGACAACGCCCTGCGCGAGCGCGAGTCAGCTGTCGAGGTTGCGCAGTCCCGCCTCCTGAGCTCTCAGGCTGAGTCAGAGCGTCAACGGGCAGCCCTCGACCAAGCCGGAGCCCGTGTAGTCCAGGCTGAAGAGGCCTTACGGGCTCTTCACGGCTCGGACACTGAAGCTCCCGATGGTGCCACCGAAGCCTATGAACGTGCGCTTGGCGAGGCTGAGGAACGACTAGCGCTCGCGGATGCCACCGAGGCCAACACCAGGAACCTCCTTCACCAGCAGGAGCGCGAGCGTGAGGCGCTCGCGGCTAAAGTATCGGCGCTGACCCTAGCTCTTCGCGCCGATGGCGCCGATCCTGATATTGCCGCTGCCGCTGGAGTCACTGGCAGTGTTGCCGACTCACTCCGGGTGGAGGCTGGATATGAAACGGCGATTGCCCGGGCTCTTGGATCCCTCGCCGATGCCGTGTTGGTGAATGAGCGCCAGATTGCGCTGCGCCTGGTGGAACAGCGCTCTGGCTCGAACAAAGGCCGCGTGGAACTCGTCATCGCCAATGACGAAGACACCATCGGCGAGAACATCGCCGGGCTTTCCCGAGCGAGCGATGTGGTGCGCGGGCCCTCTGGCGTCTTGGCATTGCTGTCCAAGACCTACATCGCAGGGGACCTGGCCGCACTCACAAAAGTCTGGGCAACCAAGGGTGCCATCGCTCGGGGAGTGACAATCGTGACTCTCGCTGGTGATGTGTTCACCGATGGTGTTGTTCGAACCGGTAGTGGCGAATCACGCAGTCGCTTAGAACTCGCGGCCGAGCGCGATACTGCTGAGGGCGCGCTGACAACCCTGTCCACCACTCTGGAGCGCACGCGCTTCGAGGCGGAGCAGGCCAGAGCGCAGAAAGCACTTCGCGCCGACGAGGTAAAAACCGCTCTTGCCGATGTCCGCCAGGCTGATGCCAAGCGCGCTGAGTTTGGGCAACAGCTTTCCCGGCAACGTGCCGCACTCGAGGCGGCTGAAGCCGAGGTGGCGCGACTGGTGAGTGCTGCCACAGAGGCAGAAGACCAGGTCCGGGTGGCGAGCGAGGCTCTTGTGCTAGCCACAGAGCAGCGCACATCCTTCCAAGCAAACCCCAGGCCCTCCGTCGATGAGTCTGCCCGCAGTGCACTTCTTGCGTCCCTAGACACAGCTACCGCCGAGGAACTTCAGGCGCGCATTGCTCTCGAGGCGGCCCGAGAGCGCTCACGCAGCGCCCAGGAGGTCCTGGCCAGTGTGCGCCAGCGCCTGGTGGATGAAGAGGTAGCTGCCACGAGGGAGCGCGCTAGAAACCAAGAACGACGTGAGCGCGCTGCCCGCGCCACGTCCGTCTTAGCGCTCTTGCCGGGTGTGATGGCTCAGGCGGTGGTGACCACTGAGGAGTCCTCCGCGGCACTGCTTGCAGCAGAGGCGAAGCGTCAGTCCCTGCAGGGGGAGTTGACCCAATTGCGCACCCAAGAGAACACCCTGCGGGAGCGCCTGGGGTCCATCACTGATTCGGTGCACTCGATTGAGATGCAAATTTATGAAAAGAAGCTGCAGCGCACGACGTTACTGGAGCGAGTCCAGGAAGAATTGGGTCTCACCGAGGAGACACTTCTCGAGGAGTATGCCCCACACGTTCTGGTTCCCGCAGACACCGAAGACGGCGGGGAGCCACAACCCTTCAACCGAGCTGAGCAAGAGGCCAGACTTCAGGTGGCCAGGCGCAAGCGTGACCAACTGGGGCGAGTGAACCCTCTGGCACTCGAGGAGTTCCAGGCTCTCGAGACCAGACACACGTTCTTGACCGAGCAGCTCGTGGACTTGAAGAAAACCCGGGCTGACCTAGAGGCCATCATGGCTGAGCTCGATGACACCATGCAGACGATCTTTGCTGAAGCTTTCGCCGACACCCAAAGAGCTTTTGATGAGGTGTTCCCGCTCCTCTTCCCCGGCGGGCACGGGTCATTGACGCTTACGCAACCCGATGATCTTTTGCTCACCGGCATTGAGGTGTCGGTGAGGCCCGCGGGCAAGAAAATCGAGCGCTTATCGTTGCTCTCTGGTGGGGAGCGTTCCCTAGCAGCCGTCGCACTGTTGATTGCCATCTTTAAGGCCCGGCCTAGCCCGTTCTATATCCTCGACGAGGTCGAGGCGGCGTTGGATGATGCAAACCTGGGGCGCCTACTGAGCGTGATCGAGTCGCTACGTCAAGATTCCCAACTCATCGTCATCACGCACCAGAAACGCACCATGGAGATTGCTGACGCGCTCTATGGAGTCTCGATGCGCAAGGACGGGGTCAGTGCTGTTGTCGGACAGCGCATCAAGGACTCTGAAGCGATAGCGTCCTAGTTTTTGGGCACTTCGCCTTCGGCAGTAGTGTGTGGGGGTGGCGAGAAAACAGAAGGCTGGATGGGCGCTGATTGCGCTTGCGGGAGCGATGAGCACCGGCATCGCCGTTACTGAAATCCTCAGCCTTGTTGGCCAGGCTGACGCGGAGTCCTCAGAAACCCTGCCGGTCATTGGTTTTGTTCCCTCGGTTGATGACTAAATTCTCTGTGCGCTAGTTAGGCTTACCCCATGGCATGGGGTAAAGGCTCGTTGTCGCTGCGCACCCTCTTTGGTGATGGCACCACCGAGGAAGCTCAGATCGATGAAAACACGTGGCAGAGCTTGGAAGACACCCTGATTGGCTCAGATTTCGGTCCTCAGCTCGCCGAAGAGTTAGTGGCCTTGGTGCGCGGCGAAGTGGAGCGCATTGGCACCACGAAAGCCAATGACGTTAGCGAGATTTTGCGTGACGCGGTAGAGGAGAAGCTCGCCCGGTACGATTCCACGCTGCGCTTGACTGAGCGCCCAGCGGTCGTTCTGGTGGTCGGTGTCAACGGAGTTGGCAAAACCACCACGATTGGAAAGTTTGCCAAGTTTCTCTCCAATGCTGGGCGATCTGTCGTTATTGCCGCAGCTGATACTTTTCGTGCTGCAGCGGTCGAACAGTTGACGACCTGGGCAGAGCGCGCGGGGGTTGCCATTGTCACCCCCGAGCGCGAAGGACAAGACCCAGCCTCCGTGGCCTATCAGGCAGTAGAAAAAGCCTTCGCGGAGGGCATTGAGATTGTTGTAATCGACACCGCTGGCCGCCTTCACACCAAAGCGGGGTTGATGGATGAGCTCGGGAAGATTCGTCGGGTTATCGAGAAGGTAGCGCCGGTGTCTGAGGTCTTGTTGGTCCTCGATGCCACGACCGGCCAGAACGGTGTCGTCCAGGCCGAAGCGTTCCTCGAGCACGCCGGTGTGACGGGCTTGGTTCTGACCAAACTCGATGGCAGCGCCAAGGCGGGCTTTGTGATGAGAGTTCAGGAACTCACCGGTTTGCCCATCAAACTCCTGGGCCAAGGCGAATCAGTGGGGGATATCACCGGTTTTTCCCCAGCTCAGTTCGCTAAAGCTTTGACTAGCTAGAGCACTGACCAGTTAGAGCTGGCTTCGGTAGGTTGCTGCCAGCTCGCGGTATGTCTCGGCGTTGTGGGCAATCGACTCGCGTTCCTCAGGAGTGGTCTCTCGCCTGATTTTTCCGGGCACCCCAGCAACAAGGCTGTGTGGGGGAACGATTGTCCCCTCGAGGACCACCGTCCCCGCGGCAATCAGAGAACCCTCGCCAATAACAGCGCCGTTTAGCACAGTGGCATTCATGCCAATGAGGCACGAATCACCCACAGTGGCACCGTGGACAATCGCTCCATGGCCGATGCTCACATCCCGTCCCACCAGGGCTGGAAACCCAGGGTCACCGTGAATCACCGCATTGTCTTGGACGTTAGAGCCCTCACCGAGATCGATGGCGGCCCGATCAGCTCGCAGTGTTGCGCCAAACATGACCACGGCGGCAGCCTGCACGGTGACCTGACCGACCAGCGTCGCGTGTGGTGCAATGAACGCGTCATCGGCAACGATAGGCGAGTGCTCAGCGAAGCTAAAGAGAGGCATAAGCCAAGCCTAGAAGGTCCCGACCCCTTCCTCGACGCCCTGGCTTTCTCGAGTAGTCTTGTGCTCCATGGTGGCCTTTAGTTCCCTCTCCGAGAGGTTGATGGAGACCTTTAAGTCTCTTCGTCAAAAGGGCAAGCTTTCCCCCGCGGATGTCGATGGAACGGTGCGCGACATTAGGCGCGCGCTGCTTGAATCCGATGTCGCACTCGAGGTGGTGAAGTCCTTCACCCAGAAAGTCCGAGCGCGCGCTCTCTCGGACGATGTGAACAAGGCGCTCAATCCTGCCCAGCAGGTTGTCTCGATTGTCAACGACGAGCTGATTGCGATTCTTGGCGGAGAGACCCGCTCGCTCAGTTTTGCCAAGAAACCCCCGACGGTAATCATGCTGGCAGGTTTGCAAGGTTCCGGTAAGACAACGCTTGCGGGGAAGCTCTCGAAGTGGTTGCGCGCCGAGGGGCACACCCCGGTCTTGGTTGCCTGTGATCTACAAAGACCGGGTGCTGTGAAACAGCTCGGCGTAATGGCAGAGCAGGCGGGTGTCGCGTTTTTTGCACCAGAGCCAGGCGATGGCGTTGGTGACCCCGTCGCCGTCGCACAGGCGGGTGTTGCCTACGCCAAAAACAAGAACCACGATGTCGTGATTATCGATACCGCTGGCCGACTCGGCGTTGATGCGGACATGATGAACCAGGCTGCCAAGATCCGGAAGGTCACCTCGCCAGATGAGGTGCTCTTTGTGATTGATTCCATGATTGGTCAAGACGCCGTCACGACCGCGCAGGCCTTCTCCCAGGGCGTTGATTTCACCGGCGTGGTTCTCACCAAACTCGATGGCGATGCTAAGGGTGGTGCGGCACTGAGTGTGACCGGCGTAACTGGCCGGCCAATCCTGTTTGCCTCAACGGGTGAAAAACTCGATGATTTCGAAGTTTTTCACCCCGATCGGATGGCCAGTCGAATTCTTGACCTCGGTGACATCCTCTCGCTCATTGAAACGGCTCAAAAAACCTTTGATCAAGAGCAAACCAAGGAGCTCGAAGCCAAGTTTCTCTCCGATACCTTCACCCTCAATGATTTCTTGGGCCAGCTTCAGCAGATCAAGAAGATGGGCTCGCTCGGCTCGATGCTCGGCATGCTTCCGGGAGCCCGGGGAATGCAGGAGCAGATCGACAATATCGATGAGAAGGAACTGGGTCGCACCGAGGCCATCATCCAGTCGATGACTCGCGCTGAGCGGATTAACCCCAAGCTGTTGAATGGTTCGAGGCGCATGCGAATCGCCAAGGGCTCGGGCATGACGGTGACCGATGTCAACCAGTTGGTCACACGCTTCGAACAAGCGGCGAAAATGATGAAGACGGTCGCCAAGGGCGGCGTTCCCCAGATCCCCGGTATGGGCCCGGTCGGGGGTGGTGGCGGTAAGGGTAAAAAGACGCCAAAGAAGAAGGCGGCGCCGCGCTCGGGCAACCCCGCCAAACGCGCCGCTGAAGCCTTAGGGCTGGCGAGTGGGGGCAGTGGCCAGGGCTCGAGTTTTGGCCTGGGCGTGCCCTCTGGCGAGAACTAAGAGGATGGGGCGCCCCCGTGTGCCCAGGATTCCAAAAAATCTGACAGAATAGGGCGCTGGAGCACTCCCGCCCGACCCTCTATCAGGCGTGGGACTCCCCACCAAGACGTCCAGACGATTGTGCCCCCACGTAATCGTCGGTTGTTTACGACTTATCTACCTGGAGAAACGTGGCTGTAAAAATTCGTTTGAAGCGCATGGGAAAAATCCGTGCCCCCTACTACCGCATCGTCGTTGCCGACTCGCGCACCAAGCGCGATGGACGCGTCATTGAAGAAATTGGCAAGTATCACCCCACCGAGAACCCCTCGGTCATCGAGGTCAGCTCTGACCGCGCTCAGTACTGGCTAGGCGTTGGCGCCCAGCCCACCGAGCAGGTTCGCGCACTCCTGAAGCTCACCGGCGACTGGGGCACCTTCAAGGGTGACAAGAACGCTAAGAACACCGTTCAGATGGCGGAGCCCAAGGCAGAATTCAAGGCTGACACCAAGAAGAAGCCAGTCCTTCGCCCCAAGGTCGTCAAGGCTCCCGCCCAGGAAGCTCCCGTCGCCGCTCCTGTCCAGGACGCCGCACCCGCTGAGGCCGTCGTTGCTGAGGTCGTTACGGACGCCCCCGTTGCAGACGAGGTTGTAGCTGAGGCTCCAGCAGAGGACGCAGTAGCCGAGGAAGCCCCCGTTGCTGACGAGGTACCTGCCGAAGTACCCGCCGAAGCTCCAGTGGCCGAAGACGTAGCCGAAGTGGCTGCTGTTGAGGAAGCTCCGGCCGAGGAAGTGGCTGCAGAAGAAGTGCCTGCCGACGAGGCCAAGACAAAGCCGGCTGAATAGTAATGCTTGATCGTGCGCTGAATCATCTCGTCCGGGAGATTGTTGATCACCCGGACGAGGTCAGTGTCACGCTTGTGGACACTCCCCGGGGGGAACTCCTTGAGGTTCGTGTTCACCCAGAAGACTTGGGACGGGTAATCGGTCGCTCTGGCCGGACCGCCAAGGCACTTCGCACTGTAGTTAATGCGCTTGCTGATGGTCGGCGAGTGCGGGTTGACGTCGTCGACACCGACTCCTGATGTCTCCGGACGCCTCGTCCACTGCACCGCGCCCTGAGCGGGTTGAACTGCGCGTTGCACGCTTGGTCAAGGCGCACGGTCTCAAGGGTGCATTGCGCCTCGAGCTCTACACCGATGACCCAGAACTTCGTTTTCAACCAGGCGCCCGTTTCACTCTTCAGGTTCCCACCGAGTCGCCCTGGTTTGGGAAGACACTCACCTTGGTTAGTGTCCGTGAAGTCAACAGCAGCCCCGTGGCATTTTTTGAGGGAGTTGAGGATCGCAGTGCGGCTGAAGGACTTGTCAAGGCAATTTTGTGGGTGGAACACGACCCGGAAATTCGCCCGGTGGAGGACGATGCCTGGTTTGACCACCAACTCGTGGGTTTGAGGGTGGAGCGCGATGGTGTGCAGGTGGGTGTGGTGGTGCGAGTCGAACACTTCCCCGCTCAAGACCTCTTGGTGATTGACACTGGTGGCTCCGAGGTGCTGTTGCCCTTTGTGAAGGCTTTTGTGCCGCGCGTTGATAGCGACACCGGGGTGGTGGAGATTACGCCGCCGGGGGGACTCTTCGAGACGCTCGACGAGGAGAGCGCGTCATGAAAATCGATATTGTGACGATTTTTCCCGCCTTCTTCGACGCCCTAGACGTGTCACTGATTGGCAAAGCGCTGGATAAGAACTTGGTCGAGATTTCTGTGCACGATTTGCGCGATTCCACCACAGACCCTCACCGCAGCGTCGATGACACACCCTACGGGGGTGGGGCTGGCATGGTGATGTCCCCGGAGCCCTGGGGTGTCGCGTTGGACCGCTTGCTGACCACAGATTCAGTGCTTGTCGTGCCAAGCCCCGCGGGGAGGCGGTTCACCCAAACCAAGGCTAAAGAGCTCGCGCAGGCGGGGCACCTTGTTTTTGCCTGTGGCCGATATGAGGGTATTGATCAGCGGGTCATCGAGCACTACAGCCAGTCCTACACCGTCCTCGAGCTTAGCCTCGGTGATTATGTCCTCAACGGAGGCGAAGTTGCGGTGGTCGCGATGGTGGAGGCGACGTTGCGCTTACTTCCCGGCGTGATTGGGAACCCAGAATCCTTGATTGAAGAGAGCCACGAGGAGGGCCTTGTCGAATACCCCTCCTACACGAAGCCAAGAACGTGGCGCGGGATTGATGTGCCAGAGGTACTGCTCTCGGGACACCACGAGCAGATTCGCCAGTGGCGCCATGAGCAGTCGGTGGCCCGCACACAGCGGATGCGACCGGATTTGCTCTCCGACTAGCGAGCGGTGAGAACCAAGGGGCCGTCTTTGGTAACGACCACCGTGTGCTCTACATGTGCTGCGCGGGACCCATCGACGCTCCGCAGTGTCCAGCCGTCGGCATCGGTAAAGATTTCACTGGTGGTGTGCATGAGCCACGGCTCGATGGCAAACACCATTCCTGGTTGTAGTTTCGGGCCCTGTCCTGGCATCCCGTCGTTGGGGATTGAAGGGTTTTCGTGCATGGTACGACCGACCCCGTGGCCGCCAAAGTCGGTGTTGACCTCAAAACCATGTGCTTTTGCGACTGCGCCAATCGCGTGGGAGATGTCTCCGAGACGGTTGCCGGCAACGGCTGCGGCAATCCCGGCCCTGAGGGCTTCCTCACACACGTCAATCAGGCGTTGGTCTTCCGCTGTCGCGGGAGTTCCAACAATGAGGCTGACCGCGGAGTCGGCAACCCAGCCACCCAGGGTCACTGCGAAGTCCAGCGAGAGAAGGTCACCGCTCTGAAGGTCATAGTCATAGGGCAAGCCGTGGAGGGCCGCGTCATTGACCGAAGTGCAGAGCACCTTGCCAAAGGGGGACCCGCCAAAGGACGGGTGGTAATCGATATAGCAACTAGTCGCACCTGCCTGGCGGATCATGTTGTGGGCGAGGGCATCGAGCTCCAACAGTGAAACGCCTGGCTTGGCAGCGCTCTCGAGAGCGCTCAAGACCGAGCTGACAAACGCGCCTGCAGCCCGCATCTCCTCGATGCGGACTGGGGAATGGCGCTGAATCACTCGGCAGTCAGCGGAATCTCGGCGCGAAGGTAGGCGCCAACCATCTCCCTGGCTTCCTCGATGAACCTCTCGTCACCCCTCGAGTCATAAAGAAACGCGCGGTGCACAATGGCCACACCCATCGCAATCGCCACATCCAGGTGAAAGACCATCGAGTCGGTTACTGGGACAGTGTGTTCCTCCGAGAGCATCTGGGCAAAAATTCGAGCAATCACCGTACTGTTGGTGGGCTCATCGCCTAAAAACCGCTCTGCGATGATGTCGCCAAAGCCGAGGTGGCGGAAACCTGGTTCGTGCCGATACATCTCAACGTAGGAGCCGAAGGTGTTGTCCCAGGCGGCCCACGGCGCGAGGCTTGCGCGGTCCGCGCCTTCTTGAACACGGTCCATATATCGCTGCATGTTTCGCTGCGCAAGCGCCTTCAAGAGGCTGTCAACGTTGGGGAAATACCGATACAAGACTCCCACAGAAGAGCGACTGCGGTAGGCGACAGCGGTGGTGGTAACTCCATCAATGCCGTCTTCGTCGATGAGAACAGCGGCAGCGTCCAACAGGCTCTGCATACGTTCGCTGCTGCGCTGTTGGGTGGGGGTGGTGCGAAGGTTTAGGACTTCGTGGGAGGTGTCCATAGTGGTCTCACAATCATTGGTTCGCCCAGGCCGGGATAGAAAGAGCCTAGTCGGCGAAATAGCCAGTCGTCACATTGTGTGGCAGACTTAGGACTTGTGCCACAGTGCGCCTCTGCCACAGGGGAGTAGCACACCGTCATCAGGCGGGGGCATTGCCAGCTTCAATCCATTATTCGCGTGCGACCTGTGGCGGCGCAGAGAGTGATTCAGACATGCAAACCCTAGATTTCGTCGATGCAGCAAGCCTTCGCAGTGACATTCCGGACTTCCGCTCCGGCGACACCGTCAAAGTCCACGTCAACATCGTGGAAGGCACCCGCTCTCGTATTCAGGTTTTCCAAGGTGTTGTCATTAGCCGCACCGGTCACGGCGTCAAGGAATCCTTCACCGTGCGCAAGATTAGCTTCCAGGTTGGCGTGGAGCGCACGTTCCCTCTGCATTCCCCGGTGATCGACCACATTGAGGTTGTCTCCCGCGGTGACGTTCGTCGCGCCAAGCTCTACTACTTGCGTTCACTTCGTGGCAAGAAGGCGAAGATTCGCGAAAAGCGCGACTCCTAAGCCTCGCCCTCGGCGAGTCCTGCCACACTGGTGGGAACACAGTGAAGGAAGTGGGGGCATCGTGGCGCGTGCACTGATTGCCCGGTGGTCGCTCCGGTGAGTTCAGCGCGTTCATTGTCGAGAACCTTGTTTCTTCTGTTGCGCGATCTCGTGTTTATCGTCATTGCGGCGCTCGTGGTCTCGTTTCTGATCAAGACCTTTCTGATTCGCTCGTTCTATATCCCGACCGAATCCATGGAATCGACGCTGGCGCGCGACGACCGCATCATCGTGAGCCAGCTCACTCCGAGGGTCCTCCCTCTGGAGCGGGGGGATGTGGTGGTTTTTGTGGATCCTGGTGGTTGGCTCTCTCTCCAGGTCGGTGTCAGCGAAAACGACCCGCTCTCTCGTGTCCTCAATGGCCTCTCGATGGTGGTGGGGCTCTCGAGCCCAAATGACAACGAGCACTTGGTCAAACGCGTTATTGGTCTGCCCGGTGACACCGTGAAGTGCTGTGATGGATTAGGTGCCATGACCGTCAACGGTGTTCCACTGTCCGAGCCATATCTGTCGTTGCCCGAGGGTGTCAATAAGGTTAGTAGCGAGGACTTCAGCGTCACCGTGCCAGAGCAATCGCTCTGGGTCATGGGAGACAACCGCTATAACTCGGCGGATTCCAGGCGTAATACCGACAAGCCGGGTGGCGGCTTTGTCCCCGTGGAGAATGTCGTTGGCCGCGCTTTTGTAATTTCTTGGCCCGCCGAGCGTTGGCAGTGGCTTGGAAACTACCCGGAAACGTTCGAGGGTATTGAATCGAGGGACCCCTCACGGTCACCAGAGTAGAGCCCACGCTCGAGTTCGAACACCGGCTGGTGGCCCAGGGTGCCACCAGCGTCATCGGCTGTGACGAGGTGGGCCGAGGGCCCCTGGCTGGCCCCGTGGTCGCGGGGCTCGTCGTGTGGGATCCCAGCATCGAGAGTTGGCCCGAGGGTCTCTATGACTCGAAGGCCATTACCGAAAAACGGCGCGGGCCTGTTGCCACAGCAGTTCGGGAGGTGTTCCCCCATCACGCGCTCGGGGAGGCCAGTGCAGCCGAGGTCGACGCCGAGGGCATCAACAACGCTCTGGGTATCGCGGTGGTGCGGGGGCTCTTGACCCTTGCCACCCGGGGGGTTGCCATCGGTCACTCCGTCTTACTTCTGGATGGGAGCGTCGATTACGTCACCAAACATCTACCGCATCGCCTGCGGGTTGTGACCAGGGAAAAGGCAGACCGCGACTGCGTGTCGGTCGCCGCGGCTTCGGTCGTGGCGAAGGTGTATCGCGATGAACACATGGTGTCTCTCGCCAAGCAGTATCCGGAGTACGGGTTTGAGAGCCACAAAGGCTATGGCAGTGCTTCCCACAAAGACGCCATCAGGCGTCACGGCCTCACCCCGGAACACCGGCCCAGTTGGATTCGACTCTAAGTGGTTTTGCCGAGAGAGCTAGACTGAGCCCACCATGGAACCGGAAGATTTCGACGATTACGACAGGGAAGCTGAGCTCTCCCTCTATCGGGAGTATCGCGATATCGTCTCCCAGTTCCAGTATGTGGTTGAAACTGAGCGCCGTTTCTATCTTGCAAACGAAGTTCACCAAGAAGTCCGTGAACGCGGTAACGACTTCTATTTCGAGCTCACCCTCACCGATGTCTGGGTGTGGGACGTGTATCGCTCTGATCGTTTCGTAAAGTCGGTGAAGGTATTGACCTTTAAAGACATCAACGTCGAGGAGCTCGGCAAGAAAGAACTCAAGCTTCCTAAGGAACTCGCTCTCGACGAATAGTTGTCCACTGTGTCGCCCAACCGGCGCTTCTGTTGGGTGTTGTGGTTTAGCGCCCACCAGGGCCTGGGCACCGACGATGCTGGTGGCATGGACGCCCTCGAGGTTGCAGCACGAACGTCGTGGGGGCTCTGCGCCGATCCGGGAGACCGCTTCGCGTACGCCTTCTGCCAAGCGGAGGGGCTTGTGGGCGCACTCGCGCGTCTGCGCAGTCGTGACTCTCCACGCGCGATAGCGCTCTCACTATCGGGGCTCATAGACAGCGATGAGTCACTCACCACTCAGATCACCAGTTGGCGGGCCCGGGATTCCACCGAGAAAACAGCGCTCTCGTTGTCCACTGGGGCCGCGCGCGGTGTGCGGGTTCTAGGCGAGAACGACAGTGCATGGCCACCGGCACTGGCAGATCTAGGAGACCACCAACCGCTAAGTCTGTGGTGCGAGGGCGAAATCGCCCTGCTTCAGGCAACCCGCGGCTGGGTCGGTGTTGTCGGTAGTCGCAGGGCAAGCCCCGCCGGGGTGAGCGCAACGCGCTCTCTGGTGGTGCCGGACGTTCTGGGGGAGCGGGGTGTGGTCTCCGGTGGGGCTAGCGGGATTGATACCGCAGCGCATCACGCAGCACTGGAGCGGAGTATCCCGACCGTTGCTGTTGTGGCCGGAGGGCTTGATCGTCTTTATCCAACGGAGAACCTCGGCATGTTTGCCCGTATTGCACGTGCCGGTGTTGTGGTGGCGGAGGCTCCCTGCGGAGTTCGGCCCGTGCCCTGGCGATTCTTGGAGCGCAATCGGTTGATCGCTGCTTTGTCATCCGTGCTGGTCGTGGTTGAGGCTGCTCATCGCTCTGGGGCTCTCAACACTGCCCACCACGGGGCAGTGCTTGGACGGGAGGTCGCTGTCGTGCCCGGTCGCTGGAGTGATCCACTGAGTGCTGGCTGCTGGCGATTGGTTAGGGAACAATCGGCTGGCGTGCTAAGCGAACCCCGGGATCTTGCCTGGTTGGGCGATGGAGCACCGGGTTTCTCCACCGAGGTATAAAGTGTGCTGGTGTCGAGCTTTAGCCAACACCCCTCCGCAGAGCGGGTCCTTGTCCACATTTCGGACACCCATCTTCTCGATGGGCGCGTGCTTTTTGGCTCAATTGACTCCGACACTCCCCTTCGCAGGCTACTAGAACGACTCGTCGCCAGTGGCCAAGAGGTGGACGCTCTTGTGTTTACAGGGGATCTAGCGGATCGCGCTGAGAGCGGTGCTTACCTGCGCTTGCGAGAGCTAGTCGAGCCCTTCGCTGTGCAGTTAGGGGCACCAGTGGTCTGGGTCATGGGAAATCACGATGAGCGTGAACCCTTCTCGGAGGTGCTCTTTGGCGGCCCTGCCACAGCGGAGCCGCAAGACCGAGTGTTTGATCTTGATGGTCTGCGAGTGATCGCTCTTGACACGTCTGTGCCCGGTTATCACCACGGCGAGCTCACTCCAGCCCAGCTGGAGTGGCTCGGCAACGAGCTTTCGAGTCCAGCACCGAAGGGCACCATTCTCGCTCTTCACCACCCGCCGATCCCCACCCCGATTGAGTTGATGGGGGTGATCGAACTCCAGGACCAAGGGGCGCTTGCCCGGGTCATCCAGGGAACGGACGTTCGTGGCCTACTGGCGGGGCACCTGCACTACTCGACGTTCTCCACCTTTGCCGGTGTCCCGGTGTCTGTCTGCGCTGCCAGCTGTTACACCATTGACTTACTGGGCATGGAGGGAACGATTTTGAGCGCGGTGCCCGGTGGCCTCTCTGCCTCCCTCGTCCATGTTTATCCAGATCAGCTTGTCTTTTCTACAGTTCCGTTGGAAGACAACGGTGAAATCACGCACTACGACGCTGCGGGCCTCGCCGGGATTGCAGTGATGACCGCCGAGGCGCGGAGAGAAATGTTCTCCAACAAGAATTCTGAGTTCAACCGAGCAAGTGATCGCGAACAGTCTGGCTTCTAGTGTGGTGGCGTGTCTGCGCCAAGCGCTCGTAACAAGAGCGCAAGCTAGGGAGCATGGATCTTCGCCGCGCGCTTGCCCTCTACCTCGATGAGGGACTCCTGGGGCGCACCCTCTCGGAGAACACGCTGAGGGCTTATTCCGCCGATATCGCGCAGTTCGTTGCTTTTGCCGAGGAGGAAAGAATCAGCCAGACCGTGGAGTGTGATCTGGAGCTCGCTCGGTCATGGGTGTGGTCACAGGCTGAGGCCGGGGTTGCAGGTGCAACCCTCCGGCGGAAAGTCTCTGCTCTCAAGCGCTTTAGTGCTTGGCTTGTGAGCCACGGTCACACCAGAGGCGATATTGCCGCTCGGTTGCGCACGCCCGCTTCGTCGAGTTCGCTACCGCGAGTCATGGGGCGCACTCAGATGGACGAGATTCTGTCAGCCCTGATTGCCAGGGCTGACACCGAAGACCCCGTTGCCCTTCGCGATTGGGCCATGGTCGAGGTCCTTTATGCCACAGCGATTCGGGTCAGCGAACTAGTGGGGCTTCGTCTGGACAATCTCAGCCTGGCTGAGCGGACATTGCGAGTGGTGGGTAAAGGAAACAAGGAGCGTGTGGTGCCCTTTGGCATTCCTGCCGCGCGAGCCCTGACTCGCTACCTGGTCGCTGGACGACCCGCACTTGTCCCCGCCGGCGATTCCCCGAATGTTTTTGTGGCGACTACCGGGAAACCTTTAGGGCCACGGAGCGTGTATCAGGTGGTGGCTGCGATCTTGTCGCAGTATCCGGGTACTGGACCGGTGGGCCCCCACACGCTGCGTCACACGGCGGCAACCCATCTGCTGGATGGCGGTGCAGATTTGCGCAGTGTTCAGGAACTTCTGGGGCACGCGTCGCTTGGCACCACCCAGATCTATACCCACGTGTCTACGGAGCGCTTGAGCGCCGCCTATAGGCAGGCTCACCCGAGAGCCTGAATTTCCCATGGGAGCAGGACTGCTCTGAGATTAACGCCAAGCTCCCGTCGGGGTGAGCGATAGCTATCGCCGACGCGCAGGCCCACGTGGAGACACAACTGCGGGCAGTGGCCCCCCTCGAGTTCTGCGATCGGCTCACCGCTGTGGACCCAGTCGCCTGTCTGCAACGCGGACTTTACCGGCTCGAGGCTCACCCGTTCGCCGCCGGGTCCGGTAATGGTGAGTACCCCGCGGTCAACAACGTCACCACTAAAGGACACCACTCCGCCAAGCGGTGCCACGACGGTGGGACCAGTGGCCTGAAGGTCCAGTCCGCGATGGCCAGCCCCCCACGGGGTGGCCGGGGCCTGGAAATCCCGCAGGATACGGTGTGGCCCCTGAGTGGGCCATTCCCACACCGCGGGCGGTGCGGGGGGCATCAGTACTCCACCCAGTAGGGCGGCCAGCAACAGGTGAATCATGGCCTGAGTCTTGCCGGTTGGCCACAGGGATGACTGTTGTAGCTCGACATTGCCGATAAGTAAGGGTGGCCTAAGCGTCGTGGACACCGCCACTGCTAGGCTCGCGAAACTATGGAATCGGCAGTGGTCTTCGCGGGGCTTGTGACCCTCGGTGCCGGGCTTGCCACCGCGGTGGGCGCAGCGATTGGACTGTTCGCTCATCACACCAGTCGCGCGTTTCTCGCGCTGGCACTGGGCTTTAGCGCTGGGGTGATGATTTACGTATCGTTTATTGAGATTATTCCGAAGGCCACGAGCTATCTGGTGGCGGACTGGGGCGACGCGCTCGGCAACACCATTATGGCCGGGACGTTTCTTGCGGGTCTTGCCGTGATGGCGCTGCTCTACCGTTTTTTGCCAGACCTGGAACATCCGCAGCTTGATGACCGGCACGAGGCGCTCTCCCTGGATGAAGACCCCAGTTCCTACTACGCGAACAGTTCACTCCTGAAAGCCGGGATTGGTGTGGCGCTGGCTGTGACGCTCCACAACTTCCCCGAAGGCATGGCGACCTTCTTCCTTACTCTCGATGACCCTCAGGTCGGGCTCTCCGTGGCGCTCGCTATTGCCATTCACAATCTCCCTGAGGGAATCGCGGTGGCAGTGCCCATCTACTATGCGACGAAGTCCAGGGGGAAAGCGTTTGCTTTTGGAGCGCTCTCCGGTCTCGCAGAGCCGATTGGCGCGTTCATCGGATTTGCCATTCTGCAACCGTTCATCACCGACACGGTGCTCGGCATCGTGTTCGCAGCGGTTGCTGGAGTCATGGTCTATATCTCGGTGGATAGCCTTCTGCCAGCTGCCCGGCAATACGGTAAGGGCCAACTGGCCATCTACGGGCTGATAGCGGGCATGGCCGTGATGGCCGGATCTCTGGTGTTGTTCTCGCTGTAGAGCTCACCATTCACATCGTGCGGAAGGTGGGACTTGAACCCACACACCCGAAGGCACAGGAACCTAAATCCTGCGTGTCTGCCAATTTCACCACTTCCGCGCTGGTGCCTAGTGTAGCGAGGGCTACGCTCCGCTCACCCAGTTTTCCACCTCGTCGACGGTCCGAGGGATGTCTCGGGAGAGGTTCTCGGCACCGTCCTCGGTGACTACGATGTTGTCTTCAATGCGCACTCCGATGCCCCTCCACTCGGCGGGAACCGTGTGGTCATCGGGTTGGAAATACAAGCCAGGCTCAATGGTGAATACCATGCCTGGCTCCAGCTCTTTGTCCATATACATCTCGCGCCTGGCCTTCGCGCAGTCGTGAACATCGAGTCCCAGGTGGTGGCTGGTGCCATGAATCATGTAGCGACGGTGATGTTGGCCCTCTGTGGCTAGTGACTCCTCCAGGCTGACCGGGAGGAAGCCCCACTGGTGGACGTATCCGGCGATCACTCCCATGGCCGCCTCGTGGATGTCTCGAAAGAGTGCCCCTGGCTTCACCACCGCGAACGCCTGGTCAGCGGCATCCAGCACAGCCTCATAGATCTGACGCTGCAACGGGGAGAACCTCCCCGAGACGGGAATCGTCCGTGTGATGTCGGCGGTGTAGAGGCTATCGAGCTCGATGCCAGCGTCGACCAGCAGTAGGTGCCCAGGCGTCACCGGCCCATCATTGGTGACCCAGTGCAAAATACATGCGTGGGGGCCACTGGCGGCGATTGTGCCATAGCCGGTGTCGTTGCCCTCTAGCCTGGCAGCCTGGTGGAACACCCCCTCGATGATCCGCTCGCCCCGGGGGTGAGCGCTCGCCTCGGGGAGAGCGGCGACAATCCTGGAGAAGCCCTGGTGGGTGGCGTGGATCGCCGTAGTCAGCTGAGCAATCTCCCACTCGTCTTTCACCAGACGCAATTCACTGATTACCCGGGCCAGGGTGTCATCCCCGGTCTGGTCATCTGCGTGTCGGAGGGAATCAATCGTGTCGGTAAGAGCCCCCTCAGCTTCTCGGATTACTGCGGAGTTGGCCAGAAGTGGCATCGCCTCGCCCGCCCAGTCCTCGCGGTCCTTCGTCTCTATACCAAGCCAGGTCCCGACATCATCAAGCCCCGGGCGACGACCGGTCCAGAATTCCCCGATGGAGGGGTTTGCATAGAACTCATCGCTGGTGCGTGGCGCCGGGGGCCTCGTGAAGAGCACCCAGTCGTGGCTAGTGCCCTTCGGGATCCCGAGCAGGATGCTGCCTGGCACGGTGTCTGAGCCCCAGCCCGTGAGATACACAAACGCTGTGTGCGGTCGGTAGGGGTACTCTGTGTCGTTCGAGCGAGTCTGTGTTTCACCCGCGGGAATCACCAGTGTGACGCCGGGGAACTCGCGGGACACTCTCTCCCTGCGCGCACTAGCGAAGTGAGCTTGGGGCAGTGGGTGTGCTGATGGAGTGGGCTCTGGGCCCCACCCGGTGGAGATAAAGTCGCGAAAGGCTTCAGAAATCGGTGTGGTTGAGCGGTTTTCCGGGCTGCGAGGGTGCTCCTGGTCAGTCACCCCACCAGTCTGACACGTAGCATGGAGCAGTGCCATCTAGACGCATCGACCTCCATTCCCACTCCCGGTATTCCGATGGGTCTGATTCACCCGCTGAACTCATTGCCGAGGCCTCTGCGGCTGGAGTGGATGTGCTGGCACTCACCGACCACGACACCCTGGCCGGTATTGACGAGGCAACGGTTGCCATTCGTGGCACCGGAATGACTCTGGTGCCAGGCATTGAATTGAGCGCTCAGGTTATTGATCCCCTACCCGGCGCCGTTCCGCGCAGCGTTCACGTGCTGGGTTTGTTGGTGGATGGGCATGACGCAGAGCTGGTCGCCGAGATGGCGCGCATTCGAGACCATCGGGCTGATCGGCTGCGTTTGATGGTGGAGAAGCTTGCCGTGGATTTCGACATCAGTTGGGACGAGGTGCGG
>CAEZTM010000006.1_pt1 | contig 29338 bp, 31 predicted proteins | sample 7264211 | NCBI WGS metagenome assembly CAEZTM01 (sample SAMEA6813804, study PRJEB35770) | uncultured Actinomycetes bacterium | biome: Freshwater; feature: Freshwater reservoir; material: water | place: Czech Republic | collected 2017-08-18 | depth 0.5m m | reverse complement strand
TAAGTTGGGCTGCAGTAAGTATCTGTAGTTCTGTGAATCATCGCCATCGTGGGATTTTTGAGCGGTGATCAATACTGGACCTGGCTTATTAGGGTTGTCGGTCTGTGTGAAGGCGATTCGCACAAACTCACTATGGGCAGCTGCCAACCCGTCAATCAGGAACTGAGGTTTAAGTGATACGACGCAGTCAGGGCCAACAATGTGGCCATCAATGGTCTCCGATGCCTGAGCCTGTTCTGATCCCAATGCCTCCAGTGCAACACCGTCGCCAGTGAACGAGTAACGGAGGGGTGCTTCGCGCTCCAACACCAAGGCGACACGCCTGGTGGCCTCAACCAAATCCTGGGTATTGACAACCGCGTAATTTGGGCTTGATTCAGGGAACAACTTCTGAACAGGGGGGAAGGTGCCTTTGATAAGCAGGCTCGTTACTGTGCGATCTGCAGCACTGAAAGCTACTAACTCCCTATCCCCTCCAGTTGCGATGGTGATGGTTACCTCATTACCGTGACTAAACGTCTTGCCGATTTCCGCGAGGGACCGAGCAGGGATAAGGGCGTGAAGTCCCTCGGGTCCGACACCATCGGCGGACCAGGCTACCTCCTTTGCTGCTACCCGGTAACGATCGGTGGCCATCATGGCAAGGCCCGTTGCTGATACATCGAGCAACACTCCTGTGATCACCGGAGTAACATCGTCTCGTGAGGCGGCAGTCGCCACTTGACTCACCGCATTAGCAAATTCCTGACCGTTGATAGACCCAGTGATTCCTGAGACTTCGGGAAGGTTCGGGTATTCTTCAACCGGCATCGTCGCTAGAGCGAACTTCGATGTTGCTGACTTAACACTCATCGATGTTCCAGCAACATCGCAGGTGACAGTGTCGCCGGGAAGTCGCTGCGCAATTTCCGCAAGTAGCCGACCCGAGACCAAAACTGTGCCCGGGTCCGACACATCTGCATCGATACGGGTCTTCGCAGATACCTCATAGTCAAACGACGAAATAATGATCCCCGAGGAGTCAGCGACTATCAATACACCACTGAGAATCGGTAGCGTAGTTCGCTGCGGCAACAACTTCACCGCGAACGACACCGCCTCGCTGAACACGTCTTTGTTGACTTCGAATTTCACAACTACTACCTCACGGTCCGGAAGATTAGTACTTGATTGTGGCACAGACTGAGCCCAATCGGTTTTTTGTAAAAGTTAGTGGTTTTTTCCATTCATTAACTCTTTAACATTCATAACCGGTGCTGAGAAGTGGATAAGTGCCACGCTGTCTAGTGATCACCTAGGAACTACAACCATGTGAGATGTGGACAGATATCGTGAGGATTGTGGAATGTTTAGCGACCGCGCCAAACATTCCGAAAAACGATTGTCAGATGTGGAAAACTTCAGGGTGTCGTCAACAGAGTGCGAAGATTTTTCCACAACTTATCCACAGTGTGTGAAACCTTCTACCTTAACTTTATCAGGCTTAATAGCTGGAGTTCTGCTTGATCCTGCTGGTGATCTCAGTCACCTGGTTATAAATAGACCGACGTTCCTTCATCAGCTCACTGATTTTTTTGTTCGCATACATCACAGTGGTATGGTCTCGATTCCCGAAAAGTTGTCCAATTTTTGGCAGCGAGAGGTTAGTCATCTCACGACACAGGTACATGGCCACCTGGCGCGCAAGCGCAATTGTCTGGGAGCGCGACGACCCATACAAATCCTCGACACTGAGCTGATAGAAGATTGCGGTCAGGCTGATGATACTTCCGGGCGCAATGACGTTGGTTTCTTCGCTAAGAACAAGGTCCTTGAGCACAGTCTGGGTCAAGGACATATCAATGGCCGTTTTGTTCAAGTTGGCGAATGCGGTGACTCTAATGAGGGCGCCTTCTAACTCTCGGATATTGGACGACACCTTTGATGCCATGTATTCAACGACGTCATCGTTGATGTCAATTCTTTCGCTGGCGGCTTTCTTGCGAAGAATTGCAATGCGCGTTTCAAGATCAGGGGCTTGTACGTCGGTAATGAGACCCCATTCAAATCGACTACGCATTCGGTCTTCAAAGCCTGTTAGTTGCTTAGGCGGTAAATCGCTAGTCACGACTACTTGCTTGTTGTGATCATGCAAGGTATTGAAGGTGTGGAAAAAAGCTTCCTGGGTCGAATCTTTGCCTTGTAGAAACTGAATGTCATCGATTAGGAGAATGTCGATTTCGCGATACCGGGATTGAAATTCTGGGCCTCTGTTGTTCGCAATGGCGTTAATGAAGTCATTGGTGAACTCCTCCGAGCTAACGTAGCGAACACGGATTCCCTTAAAGAGGCTTTGCGCATAGTGCCCGATGGCATGAAGAAGGTGGGTTTTGCCCAGGCCCGACCCGCCGTAGATAAACAAAGGGTTGTACGCCTTGGCGGGTGCCTCAGCGACTGCGACGGCAGCGGCATGTGAGAACCGATTAGAGGATCCGATAACAAAGTTATCGAAACTGTATTTGGTGTTGAGTCGTGACTGTCCTCCTCCAGACACAACCTCGGGTTCTGAGGTGCGATCGGGCGCCACCTCTGTGCTCCCTAGTTCGTCGGCTGGGAGTTGGAGGACGTCGCTCTCAATGTCTGGGTTAACCACAATTGCGAAGCTGTTTATCTCTGAATCCTCAACGCCCTCAAGGGCTGAAAGTAGAGGAAGCCGTACGCGTTGTTCGAGCATCCCTCGCGTCAGTTCGTTCGGCACTTCCAGGTAGAGAACACCAGCCATGACGCCTCGGGGTTCAACAAGATCAAGGAAACCCCACAGCTGAGGGGTTATGCGAGAGTCGGTGGTGAGGTGGCTCATTACTCCGCGCCAGAGTTCGACAATGTCGGTCTCTATGTCAGCCATCACTGAACCTCATTTTCCTCTTGGACGCAGGCTGTAACTGACACGTTAGGCCGTGCTTCCGGGTCGTTGATATTGATGAGCGTACCTGTGGATAACTTCAATTGCGAAATGTAAGTTTGACCACGCGGACTTTCGGCCTTATCCTTGGGTGTCCCCATCGGGTCAAGGGTTTCCGGTGTCAGCCGGGTCAGCACCGAGGAGTATTTGTCATGAGTAAGCGCACATTCCAGCCCAACAACCGTCGCCGCGCGAAGGTGCATGGTTTCCGCTTGCGTATGCGCACTCGTGCTGGTCGCGCCATTCTTGCCGCACGCCGCCGTAAGGGCCGCGTTCGTCTTTCTGCCTAAGGGAGCGCCCCGTGTTAGCACGGGTTCATCGCATCGTGGATGGTGATCATCTGCGCCGGGTATCCAGGCGTGGCGATCGCAATGCCACCGATTATTTCGTTGTCGCTCGGTTGGCAACTCATCCAGGGACCCCTGGCCGGTTTGGATTTGTTGTGTCCAAGAAGGTTGGAGGAGCGGTCATTCGCAATCGACTCAAGCGTCGGTTGCGTGAGATGGCGTGGAACGAAATTCTTGAAGGGTTTTCAGGTGAAGATGTCGTAGTTCGCGCGCTACCTGCTGGTGGCGTGGCTTCCTACGAGGAACTTGCCCGTGCATGGAGAGGGCTCTTTCGCCCATGACGGATGTTCTCTGGGGACTAGTCCTTTTGCCCCGTAACCTTGCGCTGGCAATTCTGCTGGCCTATCGCAAGGTTATTTCTCCTCTGTATGGTGATGTCTGCCGCTACTACCCTAGCTGCTCCCTCTATACCTTGCGGGCGATTCAGTATCATGGTGCGCTCTGGGGCATAGGCTTAGGAATCATTCGGATTCTTCGGTGTAATCCCTTTGCGCGCGGCGGCATCGACGATGTTTCTGAGCGTCTGCGGTCGAGGTATGAAGTAACACCGTTAGGTTTTGTGAAAGTGAAGGAGAGGTAGCTCGTGGGAATCATTGACACAATCCTGTGGCCGATTCGGTGGGTCATTGAAGCAGTTCTCGCCGGTTCCCACTCGTTGCTCCAAGGGTTCGGTATGGACCCCACTGCCGGTGCGACGTGGTTCCTGTCTATTGCAGCGCTGGTGCTCGTCGTGCGCGCCGCGTTGATTCCGGTTTTTGTTCGCCAAATCAAGAGCCAGCGCAGGATGATGGAGATCGCTCCGGATCTCAAGAAAATCCAGGATAAGTACAAGGGCAAGAAGGACCAGTTCTCCCGAGAAGCAATGTCTCGCGAGACCATGGCTCTCTACAGCAAAGCCGGTACGAACCCGTTCTCGTCGTGTCTTCCGCTATTGCTCCAAATGCCGATTTTCTTCGGGCTTTTCAGCGTTCTTCAGGCGGCCGCAGAGGGCCGGCCGGGTGTTTCGTTCATGACGGTGGAGCTCGCTAAAGAATTCGGCGAGGCCGCGCTATTTGGCCTGGCTCCGTTGAAGACCACCATGGCCGTTGCCTTGAGTGACGAATCCACACTGAGCCAGCAGGCGACGGCCGCAGTCGTTGTCACCGCAGCAGTCATGGTGGTTCTGATGTCGGTGTCGCAGTTTGTCACGCAGTTGCAGATTATGTCGAAGAACCAGTCTCCGGCTATGAAAGAAAGCCCGATGTATCGCCAGCAGCGCATCTTGCTGTACATGTTGCCTCTGGTCTTCCTCTTCTCTGGCGTGTTCTTCTCCCTTGGCGTCATGACCTACTGGCTCGTCTCGAACTTCTGGACGATGGCGCAACAGTTCATCGTGATCCGAAATATGCCAACTCCTGGTAGCGAGGCGGACATTGCTCGCGAAGCGCGGCTTGCGAAAAAGCGCCAGCGCAGGGGAATTGTAATCGTCGAAGACGAGGCGCCCCAGGAGACCGAAGACGAGCGACGCCAGAGAGAACAGCCGCTTGGTAAAGAACGGGCGAAGAAGAAGAACAAGAAGAAAAAGAAAGGCTCCTAATGGCAAGCACCGAGACCGAAATGGTCGTCCCCGATGAGGGAGAGCTCGCGGCGGACTACCTGGAGACCCTCCTTGACATTGCGGACCTAGACGGCGATATCGAGATCGAGCTCCGGCAGGAGCGCACCTATGTCACGGTCGGATCCCCCGAGACTGATGACCTCGATGTTTTGTCGTCACCCGATGTTGTGCTGGCGCTCCAAGACCTCACCAGACTTGCTGTTCAGCAGAAGACTGGTGAGTTCGCTCGTCTGGTGTTGGATGTTGGCGGCTCACGCGACGCCAGAGCTGAGGAGCTCAGCAAGCTCGTTCGCGTTGCTATCCAAAAAATAGAAGGTGGCGCCCAGTCAGCAGCTTTACCCCCCATGAGTAGCTACGAGCGAAAGCTGGTCCACGACTTGGTCAGCGAACAGGGCTTCCACTCAGCCTCTGAAGGTGAAGGTCGAGATCGGCACACAGTCATTACCGCTACCGCTTAGCGGAATGTTTCACGTGAAACATTCCGCTGTTGAACCAGAGCCGGAGAGCGCTCCCACGCTGTGTGGTGAAGCGCTACCAGCTTTGCGTAGCTTCGCTGCCGATATAGCGCTCTACGGCGAGGAGCTAGGGCTTGTTGGTCCGCGGGAGCTCGATCGCCTCTGGACTCGTCACATTCTAAACTCCGCTCTTCTTGCTCGCCTGATTGGGGCGGGGACCCTGGCGGATGTTGGATCTGGAGCAGGATTCCCAGGTTTAGTGGTCGCCATCATGAGGCCGGATGTGTCGTGCATTCTGATTGAACCGCTGGGGCGGAGGGCAACCTGGCTCGAGGACGAGAGTAAGCGCCTAGGACTTGGCAACGTCACCGTTCTCAATCAGCGCGCCGAGGATACTGTGGGACAGGCACAGTACGACTATGTGACGGCCCGGGCCGTGAGCGCTCTCAAGACCTTAATTCCACTCGTTGTCCCCTTAGTTCGCCCGGGCGGGGAGCTGGTGCTGATGAAGGGTGAACGGGTCGACCAAGAGATTAGAGACGCGGCGTCTCTGCTCGTTAGCAACGGATTACAAGAGCCAAGAGTTCAGATCACAGGGCCTGAGTATGGGACTGAAGAGACCCGCGTCTTTCGAGCTAGAGTTGCGGAGAAGGCGTGATGTTTCACGTGAAACATTGGGGAGGTGGTGAGATTGGTGAGCGCTCAGAACTTTGACGCATCCACACCCCTGGCGACCGAACTAGCGCACCTGACCGAACGCCGAGCGGCAATTGCGCGAGCCAGTGTGCCCCGGCCCCCAGCCACTCGCATATTCACTGTTGCCAACCAAAAAGGTGGAGTGGGGAAGACGACGACGACGGTGAACATCGCTGCCGCTCTGGCAAGCTTTGGTGCACAAGTCCTCGTGATCGACTTGGATCCCCAGGGAAACGCATCGACCGCTCTCGGGATTGACAAGCACGGTGACATTGACAGCATTTATGACGCCGTGGTGCGCGGCGCGGAACTTGGTGAAGCCGTGCAGGTGAGCCCCGAGAATCCCAACCTTTTCTGTGTCCCGGCGACACTGGATCTCGCGGGAGCCGAAATCGAACTCGTGTCGATGGCTGACCGGGAGCATCTCCTTGATCGAGCCCTTCGGCAGTATTTATCCACACCGAAGGGGTCGACGCTGGACTACGTCTTTATCGACTGCCCGCCATCTCTGGGGCTCTTGACCATTAACGCCTGTGTGGCGGCTCGCGAGGTTCTTATCCCCATTCAATGTGAGTACTACGCTCTCGAGGGCGTCTCTCAACTCGTGGGGAGTATCGACATGATTCGCAGCCATTTGAACCCCGGTCTTCTCTTGTCGACGATTCTGCTGACCATGTTCGACTCGCGCACAAATCTCGCTCACCAAGTCGTCGATGATGTGAGACAACACTTCCCCACTCAGACTTTGAACGCCATCATTCCCCGTTCGGTTCGAGTTTCCGAAGCTCCCAGCTTCGGCCAGACGGTGATTGCCTATGACGCAAGTTCACCAGGGTCTGTGTCCTACCAGGAAGCCGCGATAGAAATCGCTCAACGAGGGGTTACCCGCTAATGGCTCAGAAAAGAACAGGGCTCGGGAGAGGAATCGGCGCTCTTATTCCGACGGGTCCAACGCAGGGAGATCGCCCGGTTGATGTGTTCTTCCCCGCCACCGAAACTCCAGGGACCCTACTCGCGGTCCCTGGAGCAAGCCTTGCCAACATCGAGGTTGGCGCCATTCGGCCTAATCCTCAGCAGCCCCGTCGTGAGTTTCGGCAGGAGGAGCTCGACGAGCTCATTCATTCTGTTCGAGAGTTCGGGGTGTTGCAGCCCATTGTGGTGCGGCCGGTGGCTGGCTCAGAGAAGGGCACCTCGTTTGAGTTGATCATGGGTGAGCGTCGGCTTCGGGCCGCAACAGCCGCGGGCCTCGCCACGATTCCTGCAGTTGTTCGGGAGACCAACGACGATGCCATGCTGCGCGATGCCTTGCTCGAGAATCTCCACCGAGCGAATCTCAATCCGCTGGAGGAAGCCTCCGCCTACCAGCAACTCTTGGCCGATTTCGGCATTACTCAGGATGAATTAGCCCAGCGGCTTGGCCGCTCGAGGCCACAGGTGACCAACACGCTGCGCCTACTGCGTTTGCCGGAGAAGATTCAGGCGCAGGTCGCGGTGGGTGTCTTATCCGCTGGACATGCCCGTGCCTTGCTATCCGTTGACGATGGCGACGCTCAGGCGCGACTGGCCGCGAAGATCGTGTCCCAGTCTCTTACTGTTCGCCAGGCAGAAGAAGCAGCCGGACTTGTCAAAGCCCAGAAGCCCGGCGGCACAAAGATTCGTGGCGGCGGTCGCAGTGAGCAACTTGATGACATCGCTGAGCGCATGGGAGATCGGCTCAACACCCGGGTGAGCATTAGCCTGTCGAAGACCAAGGGAACGCTCGCGATTGATTTCGCCACAGTCGCGGATTTGAATCGAATTCTCGCTGAGCTCGGCGAGCCGGGTTTCGAGACTCGTTAGTCAATAAGTGAGTTGACCACAGCGGCGTAGACGCCACCAACGTCATATCCCGCCGCATCCAATGCGAGTGCGGTACTTGAGGTTTCGGTGAGGCCCGGCATCGTGCTGGCCTCCAGAAACCACGGCGTTCCAGCCTCGTCCACTATGAAATCAATTCGGGACAGGTGGCGCAGCCCTAAAGCGTCATGGGCGGTCAGCGCCTGCGCGGTAGTGGTCGCAGAAATCTTGTCGTCTAGACGAGGGGGCGTGTAGAACCGGGTTGCTCCTGCCGTATACCGGGCTTCAAAGTCGTAATGTCCAGAGAGCGGTTCAATCTCCACAGGCTGGATGGCCTTGGGGCCCTCGCCGGTATCGATGATGGTGACACACAGCTCTGCCCCGACGATTCGAGATTCGATGAGTGCGCTGTCCGAGTACGTAAACGCGTGGACCATGGCTTGGCGCAGATTGTCGGTGGAGTCCACCCAGGTCACACCCTGGGCGGACCCGCCGTGCGCGGGTTTGACGATTAGTGGCATACCGAGAGTCTCAGCGACCGTGGCAAGGACGCTCTCGGCGCCGAGCTCGCGGAACGCGTCCCTCGAGAGCGTTATTGATGCGGGGGTGGCGACTCCCGCTCGCGAGACGATCGTCTTTGCCACGGGCTTATTCCAGGCCAGTCGGGTCGCCTCAGCGGAGGATCCCACGAAGGGGATGGCCAGCATCTCCAAGAGTCCTCGCAGGGCGCCGTCTTCGCCAGAGGCCCCGTGCAAAACAGGCCAGACCACATCGACTGGCTCGTCGCGCAAGAACTCAATCAGGGAGGCGTCGGGGTCACGCAGCGTCGCATCGATTCCATGACCGTGGAGCCCATCGGTGACACGTCGCCCCGAGCGTAGCGAGATGTCGCGCTCATGTGAGATACCACCGGCTAAGACCACAACGCGGGGTTGCTGCGCCATGACTTATGCCACATCCGGGGGTGGGCCATCGCCTCGGGACGATGCCGCGACGTCTGTGGTCCGAGGCCCGAAGGTGGCGGCCAGCTCCAACTCTTCGGCAATGACTCGGCTCAAGCGACGCACTCCCTCGGTGATGAACGCTGGCTCGGGGTAACAAAAGGCTAGGCGGATATTGCTGCGACCGTGACCGTTGGCGAAGAACGCTGTCCCCGGCGTGTAGGCGACGAGTTCGGTGATGGCCCTGGGGAGCATCTCTTTCGAGTCCAGCTGTTCGGGCAGCGACAGCCAAAGATAGAAACCGCCGGTAGGCATCGTGTGAGAGATGGCTGGAAGGTGGGCCTTGAGCGCATCGGCCATGGTGTCCCGTCGCTCGCGGTAGAGGCCTCGGAACGTGTCGATTTGAGCCCTCCAGTCCTGGTGCTCGAAGTAATCGCTGAGGACCATCTGGGAAAACGAACTGGGTGAAAGAATTGCGGCCTCAGAAGCCAAGACGAGCTTTTCTCGGATACCGTGGGGAGCCACGACCCACCCCACTCGGAAACCAGGAGCAAAGGTTTTCGAAAACGACCCCAGATAAATGACTCCGGCGTCGTCGACAGAACGAATAGCGGCGGGGGGTGGCTGATCAAACCACAGAAGCCCGTAGGGGTTGTCTTCAACAATCAAAACCCCGTGATGGTGGGCGATGTCAAGAATTTCGAGGCGCCGTGAGGCCGAGAGCGTCACTCCCGCAGGGTTCTGAAAATTGGGAATCAGATAGACAAACTTGATGGTCTTGCCTGCGGCCCGAAGAGAGGTGATTCTCTCTTCGAGGGCGTGGGGAATCATCCCCTCGTCATCCATGGCGACGTGTTCGACGGACGCTTGGTATGAGCTAAAGACACCCATAGCTCCGACATAACTGGGAGATTCCGCCAGAATCACGTCACCCGGGTTGATGAAGAGTTTGCTCACAAGATCCAGGGCTTGTTGTGACCCGGTCGTGACGACCACATCATCGACGCCCGCTCGAATGCCCTCGAGGGCCATCACGTCGATGATGTGCTCTCGGAGAGCGGGGAGTCCCTGACCGGAGCCGTATTGGAGCGCGGCGTGACCCGACTTCTCCATCACCCGAGCGAGAGACTGCTGCACCTTGGCCACGGGAAGAGCGGCAACGAAGGGCATCCCCCCGGCGAGAGAAACCACCTCTGGGCGGCTGGCAACAGCAAACAGGGCACGAACCTCGGAAGCACTAAGACCAGACGCGCGATCTGCATAGTTGTCAAACCACGGGTCGAGGGAAATGCCAGAGCCCAGTGCCATCACTCGCCCTTCGTCGTAGGGAGACTAGAGCCCCAAGACTAGGCGCTTTTCCGCCGGCAGGGACCTCTAGGCGAGGAATTCCTTCAGGTCCGCCTCCAACGCTGGTCTGGGTTTTGCACCAATCACGGTCTTGACGACCTCGCCACCTTTGAATACCTTCATCGTCGGAATCGATGTGATCTGGTACTTCATAGCGGTATCGGGGTTGAGGTCAACGTTGAGTTTTACAACGTCAATTTTCGCGGCGTGCTCGGTTGCAATCTGGTCAAGTATGGGCGACACCGCTCGACACGGACCACACCACTCGGCCCAAAAGTCCACCATGATGGGTTTTTCTGAGGCCAATACCTCGGTGGCAAAGTTTGCATCGGTTACATCGCGTGCACCCATGTGGGTTTCTCCTTGGTGTGGTGTTAGGTGGTGGCCGCTGCTTGGGCCATGGCAGTGTGGGGCAATGATTCCAGGTAATGCTGGGCGTCTAGTGCCGCAACGCAACCAGAGCCAGCAGCTGTAATGGCTTGACGGTAGGACGGGTCGATCACGTCTCCGGCGGCGAATACGCCCTCGAGATTAGTCAACGAGCTCCGGCCTCTTACAGCTATGGTGCCCTGGTCAGTCAGATCAAGCTGACCGTGAACAACGTGAGTCCTTGGGTCTGAACCAATCGCGATGAAGAGGCCAGAGACGTCGAGGGTTTTTTCGGCCCCGGTTACCGTATCGAGAAGCCCCACGCCGGACACGGTGTCCTCACCGTAGATGTGGGCGATGGTGGCATTGAAGATGAATTCAATCTTGGGATCATTCTTTGCGCGTTCCTGCATCACGGCAGACGCCCGCAAGGCCGCCGACCGGTGGACGATGTAGACCTTGTCGGCAAAACGGGTTAGGAATGTTGCCTCTTCCATAGCCGAGTCGCCACCACCAACTACGGCGACCGTTTTCTGCTTATAGAAGGCACCGTCACAGGTGGCGCACCAGGAGACCCCGTAACCGCTTAATCGATCCTCGTCGGCAATTCCTAACTTTCGGTAGGCAGACCCTGTCGCGACAATCACGCTCCGTGCTTCCACGGTGTCACCATTACCCAACGCAATCTTTTTCACTGGCCCAGCGAGCTCAACCGAAACGACGTCGTCGTAGAGAATCTCGGCGCCAAAACGCTCGGCCTGAGCCTGCATTTTCATCATCAAGTCAGGGCCCATGATGCCCTCGGGGAAGCCGGGGAAGTTGTCGACATCGGTAGTGTTCATCAAATCCCCACCGAACTCGACGGAGGAGGCCACAACGAGAGGGTTGAGGTTTGCACGGGCGGCATAGATCGCCGCCGTGTAGCCGGCGGGACCCGAACCAATGATGACTACGTCACGCATGCGCTTCCTTTGCCTCTGTCTTTCCTAACGTCAGTCTAGGCCGAAGAATTCCCGCGGTCCCTGAGGCCCAGGCGAGACCGAATGGGATTCCACACCGCGAGCATGTCGGAGTTCTTGGCAAGAATCAGAGTTGTCGCGTAGACCAGCGTCATGACCAGAGTGATGGCCACCATGCCCATGCCCGCTGTGAGTGCTGAGGAGAGGAGGAATCCTCCCCGGGCCTCGCCACCCAGCGCAAGTAGGAGACCAAGCCCAGCGGCCCCCGAGGGAAGACTTGCGAGGAGGAAAAGGCCGAAGCGACCGAGCACCACAGAGGCCTCTAGCCCCCCGAGTTTTCTCCGCAGTAGAAGCACAGCCAGCACACACTGCAGCCACCCGGCAATCGTTGCCGAGAGCGCCAGACCATAGGCAATCTGTTCAGTGGGGAGGGTCGCGACGCCAAGAGCCAAGAAGACAAAGACCAGGGCCTGGGCTACCTGGATGAAGAAGGGCGTTCTTGTGTCTTCTAGGGCATAGAAGACACGTTGAACGACAAACAGAACGCTAAAGGGGATTAGGCCGAGCACGTAGAGCATGATCACTAACGCCATCGCCAAGACAGATTCAGGTGACACCGCAAACTGGCGGGCAAAGGGAAGTGCCACGACCACCAGGCCAACAGCGGCCAAGACCATGAAGAGGCCAATGCGCGAGACCGAATCCCTAAAGTCAGCACGGACGTGACCGAGGTCACCATCCCGCGCGTGGGTAGACATTTTGGTGAAATAGGCGGTCGCCAGCGAGACCGCTACTACCGAGTGGGGGAGCATGAAGATAAGCCAGGAGAACCGCAGTGTGGCGAGGCTTGGCGCGTCCGAGCCAGCAGCGAGCGATGCGACATTGGCCTGCACGATTCCCGCTAACTGGGCGACGACGATCATGCCAAACATCCACGACGCAGCCTTACCCGTGGTGGCTAAGCCCACTCCTCTCCAGCGGAAATCTGGCTGGAAGCCCAAGCCTGCCTTGCGCCAGAAAGCCAGCAGGATAAGCGCTTGCGCTGCGACTGCCAGAGTGGTCGAGCCTGCTAGGACGGCAACCATTTCGCTGGTCCAAGCACTTGCGTTTCCTGTGTCAGCGCTTGGAAAAAGTGCACCAAAGACAATGAGCCCGGTCATCGCCACAATATTGTTGAGCGCTGGTGCCCACGTGAAGGGGCCAAAGATCTTGCGGGCGTTGAGAACCTCGCTCAGCAAGCTATACAGCGCGTAAAACAAGATTTGCGGAAGACACCAGTAGGCAAAAGCAATAGAAAGCGCCATATCCTCGGGGCTAAAGCCCCTTTCCCCCGCACCGCCCTGCTGCGCATACAAGGCGACCAGTGCCGGGGCGAAGAAAGTCGCCACGATCGCCACTGAAAGAAAAATGACAAACCCCAGGGTGACAATTTTGTTGACAAAGCCTTGGCCGCCATCGGTGTCCAGCCCGGCCTTCACGATGTGGGGAACAAGAACAGCGCTCAGCACGCCGCCGGCGATAATCGCGTAGATGTTGTTGGGGAGTTGGTTCGCGAGCGCAAAGGTGTCCGCCCCTGACCCCACAATGCCGAGCGTGCGGGCCAAAATGATTGCGCTGATGAAGCCGAGTAACCTAGAGACGATGGTTCCGGAGGCCAAAAACAGGCTCGCTCGCCCCAGTGAATCTCCTGCGATCGGCGCTTTAGTCACTAAGCACTCACCTCGTCACCGCTCGCAGTAGCCCGCTGGTCACCGCGCCGGCGTTGAATTGCTCTAATGAGTCCAAAGGCAAACGTTCCACCCACGACAACGGCGAGCCCGATGCTAATGATGCCCTCCCAGCCGGCGCGGATGGTGACCGGAATGGTCACCGTCTCACCGACTGGTTCACCACCGGCGGAAAAGAGTGCAAACTCGACGGGCACGGTGCCATTGGCCAGCGATTGGACGGGGATGAGAGCCCTCATCGCATCACCCGGCGGGATGGTGAGTCGAACGTGCGGTGTCTCCACGGCAAGGATTCCTGTTGTCGGACGGACCGCCAGAATCACCACAACATCGGAGGGCAGATTATTCACCACCGTCACCGGCAGGGAAGTTTGGTCGCTCAGGACGGTAATTGCGCTTCCCTGCTCTATTCGGACTGAGTTGCGGAAATCACGCGAGTCCTCTTTGGCCCGTTCCCACTCGGTGGCGAGACCGTTAGGGTTCTCACGCCAGGTGGACGACAATAGGGCCTGGTATCTGGTCCAGCGGCCAAACACTGAACCCTCCGGGTCACTCGCGATGGTCGCGAACGTGACATCGCCCTCCCACAGTTCGCGAACCCTGGTGACAAACTCTCGGTACTCTCGAGGGTTTGCTGTGCCGAGCACGCTGGTGAGTATTTCCGTGGGGGCAACGGTGAGCGGAACAGCAACGGAGTTCGACACCGGCATCGAGACGAGTCGGCCCAACACCGCGTCGATTCGGGGAGCAATGGCGGTTGCTGGCAGGCGCCCGGTGCTAAAGATCAGAATCTCTTGATTCCCGGTGAGTGCCCGATAGGCGATGAGGCCCTGGGCTCTTTGCATATCTGCTTCCGCTTCTAAGGGTGTCGGCGCTTGCAGGGCGTCGGTGGCGAGTGCTGAGAGCTGAGCGTCAACCCGAATCACCCGCGCTTGCCCAATTGTCACCACAGCCCGGTCAGAGGGAATGCTGTTACTGGAGACCAACACCGCCGAGGCAGAGCGCGTGGCGAGAGTTTCTAGATCATCGTTGGTGACCGCGTCGCCGTGAATCCAGGGATATTCGCCCAACCGCGCGTAGGTGAGAGTGTCGATTTCCAGGGAGCCTAGCGGGTCCGCATCTGCCCACGGCAAGCCAAACTGGGCCAAACCAACAGTCCCCAGGGCACTCGCCCAGGCTAGAGATTCTGGAGGAGCTTGGTCCCCGAGAGCGGTAATGCTCGCGGTAATCCGGCTATCGATGGCGATGGTTGCTGGGTGGGTTCGGACGGCAGCCGTGACGACGTCGACGGCTCCGCCGGCGATGGTCAGGGCCTGCAGTTCCTCAGGCCGAAGCGTCACGCCGCCGTCAGCGGCCGTGGTTAGCGTCACGATGGGGGCGATGTTGGCTCGCGGAATTACCAGGTCTTCGGGAATCACCACAATTACCTGCCTGCCGGCGAGTTTGCGCAGCGCTGGGGTCATATTCGACGGGTGGGAGTAGGTGACTTCGATGCCAAAAACCCCCGCTTGGCGCCTGGGTGGTTCGCTAGAGTTCGTCGGTTCATCCTTGGGCAGTCGGAAATCCCAGAGGTCAGCGCCGAGCGCGAGCGGAAGCTCCCGGGATTCCAATTGTGGGACGTCGGGTGTTTGGGCAGTCGCTACCTCAGAAAACACGGGGTTGCTTTCCCCGGCGAGGAAGCGACGGATTTGCTCTTCGCTGGTGAATCGGCTCTCGGTGAGCCGTAGCACTATTTCTCCTGCGCCCAACAGCCCCGTCTCATCGGCACGCAGAATCACACTGAGCTCAGTCACGTCTGCTGGGTCCACAATCCCGCCCCCCTGCACGACGATGTCGACGCGGGCTGCGGCGCGCCCCTCATTACCAAACGCGGGACTTGAGCCGACCACCACAGAAGCAGTGATGGCCGACACAGAGAGCATCGTGAGCAGGGCCCTGATCGGCCGATTGACGCCCAGAGGGGACACAGATTTATCCATGCCTGAGTGTCGCTGTCCTCAGAGCTGGCATGGTTCAGAGTCTAGACTCTGAACACTATGTCGAGCGTTGCCAAGGCCGTCGAACAGCTTCGCCTTGTCACCAGCGACGAACCTATCGCGGGGATATCTCGGGCCTTTCAGGCCGCTGGCCACGAGCTCGCTCTCGTGGGGGGCCCGGTGCGCGATGCCTTCTTAGGTCGGCCACTCAACGACCTTGACTTCACCACCTCGGCCAGACCGGACGAGATCGAGCGGATTATTGCTCCTCTCGCGACGGCTGTCTGGGACGTGGGACGCGCTTTTGGCACTATCGCCGCCCAATGCGGCGACATGACAGTAGAAATCACCACCTATCGCGCTGATACCTATGACGGAGCCAGCCGGAAACCCGACGTCGAGTTCGGAGACAGTCTCGAGGGGGACCTCTTTCGCCGTGATTTCACGATGAACGCGATGGCCCTCACGCTGCCCGGTTTAGTGTTGGTCGACCCCTGTGAGGGAATGAGAGATCTGTTGGAGGGCGTGCTTCGCACCCCTGTTTCGCCCGAAGTGTCCTTTCGCGATGACCCTCTGCGCATGATGAGGGCGGCACGGTTTACGAGCCAGCTGGGGGTCAGTGTTCACCCCGATACGCGGGAGGCAATCGTCGCTCTTGCACCGCGGTTGGGCGATATTTCTGCTGAACGAGTCCGTGATGAACTGGTGCGAACACTGGCCACAGACCATCCCCGGGCCGGTATCGAACTGATGGTCGAGACCGGCTTGGCTGAGGTGGCGCTTCCTGAACTACCGGCGCTTCGGCTTGAATCCGATGAACACGCTCATCACAAAGATGTGTATGAACACACCCTCACCGTGCTGGAGCAGGCCATTGGTGAGGAACGTAGGCGGTCTCCCGGACAACCCGCAGATATGGTCGTGCGACTCGCCTCACTACTGCATGACATCGGAAAGCCGGCGACCCGGCGATTTGAAGCGGGAGGGGTGGTCACTTTTTACCACCACGACGTGGTGGGAGCGAAGTTGGCTAAGAAGCGCCTGAGAGAACTGCGCTTCGACAACGACACGATCGCAGCCGTCGCCCGCCTCATTGAGCTCCACCTGAGATTTTTTGGATACTCCGAGCAGGCCTGGTCGGACTCCGCGGTTCGCCGTTATGTCAGAGACGCTGGTGATCACCTGGAGCGCCTCCACATTCTGGTCCGAGCAGACGTCACCACAAGAAACAAGCGCAAGGCTGACAGGCTCTCCTTCGCCTATGACGACCTCGAGGCCCGCATTGCCGAACTTGCCGAGCTCGAAGAACTGCAGTCCATCCGACCCGAGCTCGATGGCGAAGAGATCATGGCGATTTTGGACGTCCCGGCTGGTCGCGTCGTGGGCGAGGCATACGCATTTCTTCTGGAGGTGCGCCTTGACGAGGGCGAAATTGGGAAAGACGAAGCAACCAAGCGCTTGCTGGGCTGGTGGGCTTCGAGATAGCGCGCTTGCCTTAGCGCTGGCTTGACACCTAGACTGTGGCAGTTGTCTTCACCGAAGACGCACACATAACCCTCCTGTTGCAGAGAGTCTGTAACCGATTAGTCCGAAGGAGGTGGGGTAATCGTGCACAACTACGAACTCATGGTCATTCTTGACCCAGAGCTCGATGAGCGCACTGTCGCCCCCAGTCTCGAGGCATTTCTCGAGGTCATCCGTCAAGACGGTGGCTCGATCGACAATGTCGACATCTGGGGTAAACGTCGGTTGGCTTACGAAATCAAGAAGAAGACCGAGGGTATCTACGCGGTCGTCAACTTCAACGCATCACCAGCAGCCACGGCGGAACTTGACCGCCAGCTGCGCCTGAGCGAGGCAGTGATGCGCACCAAGGTTCTTCGTCAGGACGAAGCGGTTGTTCGCCTTGGTGCACCCGAGGAAGCGCCTATTGCGCAAAAAGTCTCGCTGTCTGGTGGCAGCAAACGCCGTAAAGCCGAGTAGACCATGGCTGGCGAAACAATCATTACCGTGGTGGGAAACCTCACCGCTGATCCCGAGCTTCGCTACACCCAGAACGGTGTGGCGGTCGCCAACTTCACTATTGCGTCGACTCCGCGGGCACTTGACCGCCAGTCGGGGGAATGGAAAGACGGCGACCCTTTGTTCATGAGGGCAAGCGTGTGGCGTGAATTCGCTGAACACGTCGCCTCATCGCTAACCAAGGGTGCTCGCGTAGTGGCAACCGGTCGGTTGCGTCAACGCTCCTACGAGACCAAAGAAGGCGAAAAACGCACTTCTATTGAGCTCGAGGTCGACGAGATCGGCCCGAGCCTCCGGTATGCAACCGCTCAGGTTCAGCGTCAAGCGGGCGGAGCGAAGCCCGCCGGTGCGATGGAGGACTCGTGGAGCGCCCCAGCTGCTGGCGGTGCTGTTCAGGATCCCTGGGCTAACGCGGCGCCTGCGGACGCTGCCCCCATCGAGGACGCCCCCTTCTAGACCTAACAGTGTGTGGCACGCGCGAGCGTTGCCGCCGAAAAGAAAGAACACATCATGGCAGGAAAATCCAGCGGCGACCGCCGCAAACCGCGGACCGTGAAGGGCGGGAAGCCTGTGGCACCCGTCAAGGCAATCACCGTCGGCGTTATTGACTACAAGGACGTGTCGACTCTTCGTCGCTTCATCTCGGAGCGCGGGAAGATCCGCTCGCGTCGTATTACCGGAGTCTCAGTTCAGGAACAGAGACTTTTGGCCAAAGCAATCAAGAATGCGCGCGAAATGGCCCTGTTGCCTTACGCCGGCGCCGGACGATAGGGGTCGGGACCATGGCAAAACTGATTCTCACTAATGAGGTCCAGGGTCTCGGCACCGCTGGCGATGTTGTCGAGGTCAAGAATGGGTACGCTCGTAACTTTTTGATCCCGCAGGGCTTCGCCGTGGCGTGGAGCAACGGTGGCCAGAAGCAGGTTGACCAGATCAAGAAGGCTCGTGAGTCAAAGGTTCTCGCAAGCCGCGAAGAGGCAGATGCTCTCAAGTCCAAGCTTGAAAAGACACCTATTCGCATCGCCATCCGCGCTGGCAGTGGCGGACGGCTCTTTGGCTCTGTTACCCGTTCAGACATCGTTAAGGCGATTGAAGCAGCAGGGATTCCTGGCGTTGACAAACGCGCGATTGAGATTCCTGGCGCGATTAAGGCTGTGGGCGATGCCGAAGTGGTTATCGCGATTCACGATGGTGTTTCGGCACGCGTAACACTTCAGGTTGTCGCGGAAAAGTAGAATTTTCTTTTCCTTTCAACGGGGTTCCCCTGAGGGGAGCCCCGTTGTTTTCTTCTGCTCTCTCCACACAACCGGCCCCGAGCGCCCTAACTCTAAAGTGGCACTTTATACAGTTTTGGGGGGTTCGGAATGTGGACTTTCCGGTGTGATAAATATCTATTTTTCTTGAAAAATTGGCCATATCCTGAGGAAATAGTCCCCAGGCTATCCACAACCGTCTCGGCGTTTCTCGTGTTTTTCCCACAGGGTTATCCACAGGGCCTTTTGTGGCCATCCCGGGCGCTCCCTAGGGTGGGGGAAGGATTACGACAAGGGGCCCTACAGGGTCCACAGGCCGCAGGGCATGTCGGTCGTTGTCGGTAGATATAGATGTGCATGCAGGGCCATCAGCCTTGCCTGGGAGCGAGAAAGGCGAGTCAGCGTGTCGATAGCTCAGCTGGGCCTAGTCCCCGACTCACCCGCCGAACGCACCTATGGCGGCGATCGCACCCCTCCCCATGACGTTTTGGCAGAGCAGAGCACGCTCGGTGGAATGCTGTTGAGCAAAGACGCGGTTGCCGATGTGATTGAGGTTCTTCGCGGGCGGGACTTTTACCTACCGAAGCACGAAATCATCTTCGACGCGATTTTGAACCTGTATTCCCACGGAGAGCCGACCGACGTCATCACGGTGAGCGAAGAACTCACCAAGACAGGTCTGTTGTCCCGGGCCGGTGGCGTTGACTATTTGCACACCATCGTGTCGGTGGTCCCCACAGCTGCCAGCGCTGGCCACTACGCGAGCATCGTTGCTGACAAAGCAGTGCTGCGTCGTCTGGTTGATGCCGGAACCCGGATTGCCAACATGGGCTACGCGAGCGAGGGCGAAGTTACCGATTTGGTCAATTCCGCGCAAACTGAGATTTATCAGGTTGCCGGTGGTGTCGAGGCCGAAGACTACGTTCAGCTGACTGCGGCTGTAACTGTTGCCGTCGATGAAATTGAGGCCGCTCGCAGCCAGGACGGTCAAATGCTCGGCGTGCCGACTGGGTTTGTGGAGTTGGATTCTTTGACCAACGGTCTCCACAAGGGCCAACTGGTGCTTATTGCAGCACGACCCGCTCTCGGTAAGTCGACGTTGGCGCTCGATTTGGCCCGGTCGGCGGCCATTAGAAACAAGCTACCCACTATTGTCTTTTCTCTGGAAATGGGCAAAGGCGAAATCGCCATGCGGCTCCTCTCCGCCGAAACCTCTATTCCTCTACAAAAGATGCGCAAAGGCCAAATTGAAGCGAAGGACTGGACGACCATCGCCTCCACCCGAGGCCGAATCGAATCAGCTCCTCTGTATATCGACGACAGCCCCAATATGACCCTGGTAGAGATTCGCGCGAAGTGCCGCCGCCTCAAACAACGAATTGGCCTGCAACTCATTGTGATCGACTACCTGCAGTTGATGACCTCGGGGAAGCGGGTTGAATCCCGCCAACAGGAAGTTAGCGAGTTCTCCCGCGCGCTGAAGCTTCTTGCCAAAGAGCTGCAGGTCCCGGTGGTTGCGCTCTCGCAGCTTAACCGTGGCCCAGAACAACGCGCTGACCGCAAGCCCCAACTGAGCGACTTGCGCGAGTCAGGATCCCTTGAGCAAGATGCCGACCTTGTGATTCTGTTGCACCGTGAAAGCGCGTATGAGAGGGACAACCCGCGCGCGGGCGAGGCGGACCTCATTGTGGCCAAGCACAGAAATGGGCCCACCGGCACCGTTGTCGTTGGCTTCCAGGGCCATTACTCGCGCTTTGCCGATATGCCAAAGCTCTAAGGATGTTGCGCTCCTGAACCCGCATTACGCTGGAGAAGTGTCGGATCTTGCGCGGGGCCAGGGGACATCCTGGGTTGTGGATTATTACGTCGTGTCTTTTGTGCGATCAGCCGCTTCGCTCGCTGTAGGTCTCACGATTGCCTTCACCCCGGCTCATACTGCCCAGTTTGGGCTGGTCACCTTCGGTGTGATGGCGCTCGTGACGAGTGTGACACTCGGGGTCCTGGCCGTGGGACTTGAGTCCTCAACGCGCGCACGTGGCCTCCACATCTGGCAGTCACTCGTGTCACTGGTCGTCGGCGCCCTTGCGGTGGGGCTATCCACCACGGGGACCCTTTTTCTTCTCTGGGCAATTGTTTTGTGGTCGCTGCTCGTTGGCGTGTCCGAGCTGTTCGCAGGTTGGCGTCTTCCTTCCGGTAGCTCGCTTCGAGGGGACTGGATAGTCCAGGGAACGATGACGGTCCTGCTTGCTCTCGTAGTTCTCAGCCAGTCAGCAGATAGTGTTGCCGTTGTCGGGTTTGTGGGAGCCTGGGCAGTCATCATGGGCGTCTATCTGGCAATTGCTGGCTTTAGCGCCCGGTGGGCTCAGAAAGACACTGCGGGAGAGGGATGACAACAGTGAATCAGCCGAGTAGGCGAGACCGTTTGCGGCCCGCAGAATATGTGACGCTCTCTGGCGCCATGGCGCTCTTTGCTGGGCTTATCGTGTTGATGGTCACTCGGGATCCTCTGATTGCCATTGTTCTCGCCGGGCTAGTTTTTGTGGTCGTGATTATCGGCATCGCCATGTTGGTCTTGGCGGTAAGTCCGAACTCGACCCCGGAAGGCCAGCTCGACAGTCCTGGCACAGGGAACGACTAAACGTCCTCGAGATAGTCCACGAGCGCTGAAGCAAGACCGGTGTAGAGCTCGGGGGTGAGCTCCGCGAGCGAGGCTTTGGCTGGGTCCGACACATCGAGTCCCGCGATGAATGACCGCAGATCTGCTTCGGAAATGTTCTGGCCACGGGTGAGTTCCTTGACCACCGCATAGGGGTCCTTGAGGTGCGAGGATCCGCGGACAATCTCGGCTCGGATCACCATCTGGATTGCCTCGGCGAGAACTTCCCAGTGTGCGACTAGGTCTGCAGCGATGACCTCGGTGTTGAGATCAATCTCTTCCAGGCCCTTCTGGATATTGGTGAGGGCCAGCAACGAGTGCCCGATGGCAACGCCAATGTTGCGCTGAGTGGTCGAATCGGTAAGGTCTCTTTGCAAACGCGAGGTGACGAGGGTGGTTGCGAGGCTATCGAGCAACGCACTGGAGATTTCGCAGTTGGCTTCGGCATTTTCGAAGCGAATCGGGTTGATCTTGTGGGGCATTGTTGACGAGCCAGTGGCTCCGGGTTCTGGAACCTGGCGCACATAACCAAGCGAAATGTAGGCCCACATGTCGGTGGCTAGGTTGTGGAGAATCTTGTTCCCGTGGCTGATGGCCCCCAGGACCTGGGCTAGCGCGTCGTGGGATTCAATCTGGGTGGTGAGGGGGTTCCAGGTGAGACCCATGTCTTCCACAAACTTCTTGCTGACTACCGGCCAATTCACCGAGGGCTCGGCGACAACATGGGCGGAGAAGGTTCCGGTTGCCCCGCTGAACTTGGCAAGATACGTCTGGGTTGACACCCGCTCGATGATGGACGAAAGCCTGTGGGCAAAGACCGCAACCTCTTTGCCCATCGTGGTGGGGGTTGCGGGTTGGCCGTGAGTTCTCGCGAGCATGGGTTGGTCTTTCCACAACACCGCACGAGTGCGAAGCGATTCGTGAACCCGCACGAGGGCCGGTAGCCATACCGAGGCAATCCCATCGCGCACGACGAGCGCGTACGAGACATTGTTGATGTCCTCGCTCGTGCAGCCGAAGTGGACGAGTTCATGCAAACTCTCCAGGCCTTCGGCGCTCAGAACATCGCGCACAAAGTATTCGACAGCTTTGACATCGTGCTTGGTTTTTGCCTCATAGGAAGCTATGGCCTCGACATCGGCGGTCGAGAAGTGTGTGACCACATCGCGCAGGCGTGCGATTGTTGCCGGTGGTAGAGGGGTAGTTCCGGCAACACCCTCTGCGCACAGGCGAATCAGCCATTCGATTTCCACCTTGACCCGAGCCCGGTTGAGCGCTGCCTCGGAAAAGAACTCCGCCAGAGGTGCTGTGGTGTCCCGGTAGCGCCCATCGAGTGGGCTTAATGGCTGGTGGCCCAACTGTGACATGGTCACCTTCCTCACGCGGGAGTGTCCCCACCTATTCTTGCTTACTTCTTGGCTGTCCACGAGGAGCTCACGCCTCCAATGTTCAGATGCATGGGCTGTGTGGGCTGGGCGACCACCCACCCCTCTGGCACACTGGCGCGGTTTCGTTCTATGCGGGTGGGGGCCACAGTGAGTTCTGGGAGCAGAGAGGTCGTTGCCCAGCAGGCGCACCAACTGCGCCGAATCGCCAGCAACCTGGTGCATGCTAGCTCCGTCACCGGGTGGGGTGGTCCCACCCAGCGCGAATGCGCGCGGCAGGTCACGGGCCTAGAGGGGGACCTGCGCGATGTGGCCAGGGCGCTTGGCGTGGCGGGTGAGTACGCGGGGATTCATTCTGTGATGGCCAGGCTGTGAGCGATGATGCTCTGTGGATCACGGGCCCCTACGGAGTTTTTGTCGCTGAGGACCACGTTGTCGCACTTGCCAACGCACTCCAGCGGGCTGCCACAGAGTGCTCAGAGGTTGCATCTGTGCTGGGTCGGCTTAGCGCTCCGACCGAGGACCCCTGGGCTTCGCTCGACTGGCAGGTCGTCTCCCGACACGCGCGACGTGTGGAGGAATTAGGCCACGAGGCACTGCGGTTAGCCCATGCACTGTGGTCCTACGCGAGGGCGAGCGCTGACCAGGAGAGAGCGCGGGTCGCTACCTTCGTCGCACCTGGAGAGCGACTTTTTGCCACCGCCATTGCGGGACTGAGTGGGCGCTATCCGAGCGTCGAATGGGCCCACTGGGGGCTGCCCGTCGCAGCCGGAGCCATCCTTGGCCCCTACAAGGCCCAGGATACGATTCGCGTGCATCGAGCACCGATCGGACCGCGGACACCGGTCGTGCAAGCCGCTACCGTCGAGGAGCGGATTCTCCGAATTCCTCCCTCCCACACGCCCATTCGGATCGAGCGTTATTCCGGAGACGGCGGACTAGTCACTACAGAGGTGTTTATTGCCGGCACCAGTGATTGGGGTGTTGGGCACACCTCGAACCCTTTTGATCTGGAGAGCAACATTGCTTTAGTAGCCGGAATCGGGTCCGCATCCGGGGTGGCGGTGGAAATGGCCATGAGGCGCTCTGGAGTCAAAGAAGGCGACAGGGTGACCTTTGTGGGGCACTCTCAGGGTGGTCTGATTGCAGCTCGTCTTGCTGAATCTGGTCGGTATACGACAACAGGCCTTATCACAGTGGGAGCTCCGCTTGGCGGAACACCTGTTCATGGCGACTATCCGGCAATCTCTATTTCTCACACTGACGACGTCGTCCCGCCGTTCGGCGGGCGGGTCGAGCCAACCCGGAGCTTTGGCATTTCTCGCCACAGCGGCGCGGCCCTAGGCGATGTTTCCGATGCGCATTCCGTGGAGCGCTATGCCGAGACCGCCGCCTCGCTGGATGGCTCTCCGGCAAGGAGTCATCTCCCTGAATTTAGTCGAACACATGCGACGACCCGCCCGAGCTACTTTCGGGCAACCCGAGAGGTTGACCCCTAGCGGGTTTGTTTCGTCAAAGGACGCAGCAACATTCCGATAATCCACGCGGAGAGACTAAGTACTAGTGCGCCAATTATTCCCCAGTAGTAATCCTGTACGAACAAACCAAATGTCAGCCAGGTTGAGACCAGGGTGACTAGGAGTAAGAGCAAACCGTTGACCACGAGTGCGATAAGTCCGAGGGTAATGACATAGAGCGGAAAAGCGACGATGCGGATTGCGTTGCCAATAATGCCGTTGATGAGCCCAAAGACGAGAGCGATGAACAGGTAACTGAGGACCAGTTCAAGGCTTGGTCCGCCCACAACAATGGGTTCCCCTTCGGCATAGGGGACCATGGTGAGACCGGGAACAATCCAGACCGCGATCGCCAGAGCAATGGAATTAACCGCAAGCCGAACGAGGAAACGGAACATACTTCCATGATGGCCTGTCAGAGCACGAAATGCCAAAGCGCTGTGGGTCACTGACGGTGAGACGAGAAACTCATTGTGGGAGACTGACGACCCCAGGAAGCGTTGCGCCGCTAGATTAGAGCCATGCCGTACACCGAGCACACCCTGCGATTGTTGGCGCCCGATGGAACCCTCCTCGTCAACGACCGCACCGAGGCTTATCACAGCGCTATTGGTCACCTGACCGAGGCCGACTTCCGTGAGTTTTATCGAGTGATGAGCGTTGTGCGCCGCTTCGATGTCGAAGCGGGCAACCTGCAACGCCAAGGTCACATGGCACTGTGGGTGCCGAGCATTGGACAGGAAGCCGCCCAGGTGGGATCCGCCTTTGCAAGCAGGCCTCAAGACCACGTTTTCCCGGCCTATCGTGAGCACTCGGTCGGCTATATCCGAGGGCTTGATTTGGTCGACATTATTCGGATGCTGCGAGGCCTCACACATGGAGGCTGGGACCCGAAGAAGACCAACAATTTCCACTTGTATACCTTGGTCATCGGTTCGCACACCCTGCACGCCACGGGTTACGCCATGGGCATCAGTTTTGACGGAGCATGCTCAACAGGTGATCTGGAGAAGGACGAAGCGGTCATTGTGTACTTCGGCGATGGGGCAACAAGCCAGGGAGACACCAATGAGGCATTGATTTTTGCCCAGAGCTTCCAGACGCCTCAGCTCTTCTTCCTGCAGAACAACCACTGGGCCATTTCTGTGCCCGTGAGGGTTCAGTCCCGGACACCTCTGTTTGAGCGGGCGGCTGGCTTTGGAATTCCGAGCGTTCAAATCGATGGCAATGACGTGCTAATGAGCTATGCGGCCACCCGCATCATGATGGACCAGGCTCGCTCGGGCCAGGGCCCCCAGTTCATTGAGGCGATGACGTATCGAATTGGCGCACACACAACTAGCGATGACCCAACAAAGTACCGCGACGAAGATGAGTTGGCATTCTGGCAAGCTCACGATCCGATTGATCGCTTCCGCGCGTATCTGCAGGGACTAGGAGTCGAGCAGGCCTTCTTCGACTCTGTCGCTACCGAGGCTGACGACTATGCCGCAGATGTGAGGAAGCGCACTCTGACGCTCGAAAATCCGCCAACGACAGACATTTTTGCGCACGTCTTCACCGAGGACCACCCCGTGGTGACAGAGCAGGCAGCGTGGCTCGAGAATTACCTATCTTCCTTTGAGCAGGGGCCATCGTGACCGATATTCCCATGGCTAAGGCCATCAACGAGGGACTCAAAGCCGCGATGATTGCGGATAGCAAGGTACTGGTCATGGGGGAGGACATCGGGCAGCTCGGTGGCGTTTTCCGGGTGACCGAGGGTCTCCAACAACAATTCGGTCCCTCCCGCGTGATTGACACCCCTTTGGCGGAGTCGGGCATTGTTGGCTCGGCGATTGGGCTTGCGATGCGGGGTTATCGCCCGGTGTGTGAGATTCAGTTTGATGGCTTCGTCTATCCGGCCTTTGACCAGATCGTGTCTCAGTTGGCAAAAATCACCATGCGACACGAATCGACCCAAGCGTTCCCCGTGGTGATTCGCATTCCCTACGGCGGTCACATCGGAGCAGTTGAGCACCATCAGGAGAGCCCCGAGGCGTATTTTGCCCACACGGCAGGCTTGAGGGTCATTTCCCCGTCAAACCCGCACGATGCCTATTGGTTGATCCAAGAGGCGATCACCTCCGAAGACCCCGTGATCTATTTGGAGCCCAAGAGCCGCTACTGGCACAAGGGGCCTATCGATGACGAAAAACCTGGGGCTTCACCGAACGAGGCTCGAGTGGTCCGCGAGGGTGGCGACGTCACTCTCATCGGCCATGGTGCGATGGTGAGTGTTGCGCTCCAGGCCGCAGAGATTGCCCATTCAGAGGGCGTCAGCATTGAAGTCATTGACCTGCGTTCTCTCTCACCCATCGACTACGGCACGATTCTTGATTCTGTGAGAAAGACCGGCCGAGCCGTTGTCGCGCAGGAAGCTCCCGGGAATGTCAGCGTCGGCAGCGAGATTGCTGCGACGCTGACCGAGAAGGCCTTCTACGTCATGGAGGCTCCAGTGTTGCGGGTCAGTGGGTTCGACACCCCATTCCCACCGGCCAAACTCGAGGGGATTTACCTGCCAGACACGGATCGCATACTTGACGCCGTGGATCGAAGCCTGGCTTACTGATGATGAGGGTTAAGGAGTAATCGTGTCGCTCTTCACATTCCCGCTGCCCGATGTGGGCGAAGGCCTCACCGAGGCTGAAATAGTGTCGTGGCGGGTAAAGCCGGGCGACACTGTCAGCGTGAACCAAATCGTCTGTGAAATCGAGACGGCCAAGTCTCTCGTGGAGCTGCCCTCACCCTTTGAAGGCGTGGTCCACGAGTTGCTTGCGGCAGAGGGCGACACCGTTCAGGTTGGTGCCCCGATTATTTCCGTCGAGGGCGAGGGCGGACCTGCGATGCCAACCCCCGACGTCGTCGAGGCTGTTGCCGATGTTGAGGCAAGCGTGAGCCATGACAGTGCCGAGCCATCTCCCAAGAATTTGGTCGGATACGGCACGGGCCCATCGACTCCAGTGTCGCGTCGGCGCCGGGTGGCCCAAGCCACCGAGGCTGCGATCCCGTCTCCCATCGCTCGTCCCGATCTACCTGTCGCCGAGGCAATTCCGACTATCGCCAAGCCGCCCATTCGCAAGCTTGCGAAAGACTTGGGTGTCGATTTGGCCTCAGTCCAGGCGACTGGGCTCGCCGGTGAGATTCTGAGAGAGGACGTCATTCGTCACGCTGGCCAAGCCACGGTGTTTAGAAACCTCGAAACACCGAAATGGCCCGAGAACCGCGAAGATCGTATTCCGGTCAAGGGTGTCCGGAAAGCCATCGCACAGGCGATGGTCAAGAGCATGTTTGAGGCACCTCACGTCTCGGTGTTTGTTGACGTGGACGCCACCAGGACGATGGATTTTGTCAAGCGATTGAAGGCTTCTCCTGATTTTGCGGGAATCAAGGTCTCACCCTTATTGGTCATGGCCAAGGCCATGATTTGGGCAGTTCAGCGAAATCCCACCGTTAATTCCACCTGGACCGACAACGAAATTATCGTCCACCACTTCGTTAACTTCGGTGTTGCCGCTGCAACGCCGAGGGGGTTGATTGTTCCCAACATCAAGGAAGCTCACACGTTGAGCTTGCGTGATTTGGCGCTGGCTTTGGAGAAACTCACTCTGACTGCCAGGGAGGGGAAAACAACCCTGGAAGACATGTCTGGGGGGACCATCACGATTACTAACCTTGGGTCTTTCGGTGTTGACACAGGAACGCCCATTTTGAACCCGGGTGAGGTGACGATTGTTGCGCTTGGCACAATTAAGCCAAAGCCTTGGGTGGTTGATGGCGAGGTGCGCGCTCGAATGGTCACCACGGTCGCGGCGAGTTTCGATCACCGCGTTGTTGACGGCGATGTGGCCAGCAAGTTTGTTGCCGATGTCGCCAGTGTGATGGAGGAGCCAGCCCTGCTCCTTGATTGATGTTGACAATCATTATCAATAAGGGCTACGGTGAAGGCATGACACTTCACCGCGCTGCCTTAGCTCTTCTCAGTTCTTCTCTTCTCGTGGTCGCAGGATGTTCTGCCACCGAACAAGGTGACGGGTCCGAAGCACCAACTTCGGACCAAGCTGCTGTCCCAGCGGTAGTGGAGGGACCCTCGGTTGTGGTCACGACCACGATTCTTGGAAGCGTGGTCGGGGACATTCTGACCTGCGCTGTGGGCTCAGCCGCATCGATGACCGTGGTGATGCCAATTGGCGCCGACCCCCACGATTTCCAGCCCTCCTCAGAGCAAGTCGCCGCTATGAGCACAGCAGAGCTGGTTGTCGCAAATGGACTTTTCTTGGAGGAAGGGCTGGTCTCGGTTCTTGAGAGCCTGGAGACCGATGGAGTGAATGTGCTCCATGTCGCTGAACTTGTTGACCCGTTGCCCTTTGCCGAGGATCACGGTGACGACCACGTTGACGAGCACGCTCACGATCACGGTGACGATCACGCCGATGAAGCAGCAGATGAGCATGCGCACGGCGATTTTGATCCCCACTTCTGGTTCGACATGGAGCGGATGGCGCTTGTAGCTGAGCTAGTCGGTTCAGAACTCGCCGTTGCGACCGGGGTGAGCGACTACGAGGACTGTGGAGTGAGCGTGGCGACTGAGATTCGCAGCGCCGAGGCCGACGTGATTGCCGCGTTGCAGGTGGTACCCGAGGAGTCGAGGATTCTCGTCACCGACCATGATGCTTTTGGCTACTTTGCTGATCGCTATGACTTTCATGTCGCGGGAGTGGTCATTCCTGGCGGTTCAACCCTGTCTGACCCGAGTTCTCGAGAACTGGCTGAGTTGGTAGAGGTCATTGAACGAGAAAATGTTCCCGCGATCTTTGGCAACACGGCCACCTCTTCTGACGTGGTCACGTCCTTGGCCGCTGAAATCGGCCGCGACATCAAAGTGGTTCCCTTGTTTGTGGGAAGCCTGGGTGGCCCTGGCAGCGGAGCAGAGGACTACGCCTCGATGATGGTGCTGAACGCTTCGTTGATTGCCGACGCCCTGACAGACTAAGCCTGTGGAATGGTGGCTAGCTCCTTTTGAACTCGGCTTTCAGCAGAGAGCCCTGTGGGGAGGAATCCTTGCCGCTCTGATGGCCTCCACCGTTGGCACCTGGCTGGTGCTTAGGGGGATGAGTTTCTTCGGGGATGCCTTTGTTCACGGAATCATCCCTGGTATCGCCGCAGCGGTGGTGCTCGATGTCAACCCGTTCATTGGCGCTGCTGTGGCGGCACTGATCATGGTGGTCGCCATTGAACTCGTCCAACGCAAAACAGTGCTCGGCGAGGACACCTC
>CAEZTM010000005.1_pt1 | contig 31097 bp, 30 predicted proteins | sample 7264211 | NCBI WGS metagenome assembly CAEZTM01 (sample SAMEA6813804, study PRJEB35770) | uncultured Actinomycetes bacterium | biome: Freshwater; feature: Freshwater reservoir; material: water | place: Czech Republic | collected 2017-08-18 | depth 0.5m m | reverse complement strand
TTTGACCGCCCGGGAACGCTGACTATTAGCTTCCAGCCAGCCGATGGCACGGAGGGCCAGAGCTTTGAGGTGTTCCAGGCGCCAGGCGCTGGTGTTGCGATGGCGATGTATAACCTCGATGAATCAATCCGCGATTTCGCTAGGGCCTCCCTCAACTACGGCCTCGCCCGGAACTACCCGGTCTATCTCTCGACAAAGAACACCATCTTGAAGGCCTACGACGGTCGCTTCAAGGACATCTTCCAAGAAATCTTCGAGGCCGAGTTCAAGGACGCCTTTGATAAGGCGGGCTTGACCTATGAGCACCGCCTGATCGACGACATGGTCGCCTCCGCACTGAAGTGGGAGGGCGGCTACGTCTGGGCCACCAAGAACTATGACGGCGACGTCCAGAGCGACACGGTCGCTCAGGGCTTTGGCTCTTTGGGCCTGATGACCAGTGTCCTGACCACGCCGGATGGCGCGATTGTTGAGGCAGAGGCCGCGCACGGCACCGTCACTCGCCACTACCGCGATCACCAGGTTGGAAAACCCACGTCCACTAACCCCATTGCCTCGATTTTTGCGTGGACCAGGGGTCTCATGCACCGAGGCAAGCTCGATGGCAACGCAGCGCTCATCACCTTCGCGCAGACGCTCGAGGACGTCGTGATTAAGACTGTCGAGTCCGGCGCGATGACCAAGGACTTGGCCGGTCTGGTGGGTAAAGACCAGCAGTGGCTGACCACCGAGGACTTCTTGGCGGCTCTGGATGACAACTTGTCGGCGCGCCTGGGCTAGTAGCCAAAATACCCCCAGGGGTATATAGTGAGGGTTAACCATCAGTCACCCCACAAGGAGAACAATCGTGTGTAGCCCAGCGCGGTGTAATCGCTGCAGCAAAGTAACGTGGACCGGATGTGGAGAGCACATCGACGAGGCTTTGGCTGGCTTCGCTCCTGCTGAGCTCTGCCAGTGTGGCTAAACCTCACCGAGCTCGGTCTCCACTGTGTAGCTGTCGGCGGGAAAGCCCTAGAGAATAGAGAGCATGTCCCGCCTTCAGGTTTTCGCCAAGCGTTACCCGTGGGTATTGATAGCTGCCATTGTCGGAGCCCTTGGTCTTCTTGCGGACCTTCTGGGCTTTAGCACCCTAACAGCCTGGGGTCTATCGCTCTTTGCCCTGGTCATCGCAAGCCTTCAGGGCTATCGAATGGTCCGTTCACTCATTCAGGGCCATGTGGGGCTCGATCTTCTGGCGGTCACCGCCATTGTGGCCACCGTTGTGGTTGGTGAGTACTGGGCAAGTCTCATCATCGTCGTGATGTTGACGGGAGGCGAAGCTCTCGAAGACGCTGCGGCAGGCCGCGCTGAGCGCGACCTCACCGCTTTGCTCGATCGAACGCCCCAGCAGGCGCATCGCATTGACGCCGATGCGGTGATTGTGGATGTCCCGGTCGGAGCCGTGATGGTGGGTGAGCGTCTACTCGTGCGACCCTCGGAGATTGTTCCAGTCGATGGTGCGCTGGTGTCCGCTGAGGCTCAGTTTGATGAGTCTTCCCTTACCGGTGAGAGCATGCCGGTAGAGCGGGTCGCTGGTGAGTTGGTCCTTAGCGGTTCTGTTAACGGTCCACGGGCAGTCGAGATCGAAGCGACCGCGACCGCTGAGAATAGCCAGTACCAGCGCATTGTCCGACTTGTGCGGGAGGCTGCTGGCTCTAAGGCCCCACTCGTGAGACTGGCTGATCGCTATGCCGTGCCTTTCACCCTTCTTGCCTACGCCATCGCCGGAATCGCGTGGTGGGTGAGTGGGGATTCGACCCGCTTTGCCGAGGTGTTGGTTGTTGCAACACCCTGCCCGCTGTTGATTGCCGCGCCAGTGGCGTTCATGGGGGGAATGTCCAGAGCGGCGCGCTCGGGCATTGTGATTAAGGATGCGGGAACGCTGGAGCGTCTCGCGACGGTGAAGACAGTGGCCTTCGATAAGACGGGGACTCTGACCCATGGGTCTCCGGAGGTGGTGAGCGTGCACCCGGTGGGGCCGGGGATGACGCAGGACAGGCTCATGCAGATTATTGGTTCGGCCGAGCAGTACTCCTCTCACGTATTGGCAACTGCGTTGCGAGATCAAGCTCTGGCACGTGGGCTGGTCTTGGCTCAGGCGGATAAGGCCCGAGAAGTTGCCACACACGGTGTGGAAGCCGAACTGGAGGGGTCCACCGTGGTGGTGGGTAAGCCCGCGTTCGTCGCTGAGCACGCCACGGGCGTGGTCCGCCGTACTCTAGGCGCTGGCGAAGCGGCTGTGTATGTGGGTATTGACGGGGAGTTTGCTGGCTCCGTGGTTCTCCGTGATCGGGTGCGGGACGAAGCAGCGGAGACCCTCTCGATGCTGCGCTCACTGGGTGTGAGTCGGCTTGTGATGGTGACCGGTGATGTTGCTGAGACCGCCGAGCACATTGCCGAGGAATTGGGATTTACTGAACTGCACGCGGAGTGCTTACCCGCTGACAAGGTGACCATCGTTCAATCCCTGAGCCCCCACGCCGTCATGATGGTCGGTGATGGCGTGAATGATGCCCCTGTCTTGGCCGCGTCCGATGTCGGCGTCGCTATGGGGGCTAGGGGCTCGACAGCGGCCAGTGAATCGGCTGATGTCGTGATTCTGCTCGATGACCTGCACCGATCTGCGAGGGCAATCCAGATCGGCCAGCGCACCATCCGGATCGCGCTCGAGAGCATTTGGCTTGGCATCGTCATCAGCGTGGGGCTCATGGTCCTCGCCGCGTTTGGCTTCTTGCCTGCCGTTCTCGGTGCCCTTCTGCAAGAAGTCGTCGACCTCATCGCGATTCTCGGCGCGCTTCGCGCTCTGCGCGACCGCTAGGGCGCCGCCACGTCACGATGAAGTGCCCTGAATCGTTATCCGTCTCTCATGTTTAGGGTGAGTCCGAGGGTCCTTCAGGGCTCACCTTAACAAGGGGTTTAGACTGATTGCACGCAACTGGCGTGTTTGATGGGTCACCATCGGGGAGCGTAGTGTGTGGGCCGTGCGCCTGGGCTGACACGACATAACATCCACCCTGCACAAGGAGAATGCCGTGAGCCACATCGATAAGACCTTCAGCCAGAGCCTCGCGCAGGTTGACCCAGAAATCCAGGACGTTCTTGATAAAGAACTCGGTCGCCAGCGGGGCACCCTAGAAATGATTGCCAGCGAGAACTTTGTTCCCCACGCTGTTCTGGAAGCGCAGGGCAGTGTTCTCACCAACAAGTACGCCGAAGGGTACCCCGGGAAGCGCTACTACGGTGGCTGCGAATTCGTTGACATCGCAGAGAACCTCGCGATTGAGCGGGCCAAGAAGCTCTTCGGTGCTGCGTATGCCAACGTTCAGCCCCATTCTGGTGCCAGTGCCAGTGCGGCTGTGTTGCACGCTCTTGCTCAGCCAGGTGACACGATTTTGGGTCTCGAGTTGGCTCACGGCGGCCACCTCACTCACGGCATGAAGCTCAACTTCTCCGGGAAGGTCTATAACGCCACCTCCTATGGCGTTGATCCCACTACGTTCCTGATCGACATGGACCGCGTGCGCGACGCTGCACTCGAGCACAAGCCCCGCGTTCTCATTGCCGGGTGGTCGGCGTATCCCCGCCACACTGACTTTGCCGCGTTCCGGGCTATTGCCGACGAGGTTGGCGCTTCCCTCTGGGTTGACATGGCTCACTTTGCTGGCTTGGTGGCTGCGGGAGTGCACCCCTCCCCGATTCCCTACGCCGATGTCGTCTCCACCACAGTGCACAAGACACTTGGTGGCCCACGCTCCGGCATCATCCTCAGCCGCGATGAGAGCCTTGCCAAAAAACTGAATTCTGCTGTCTTCCCAGGCCAGCAGGGAGGACCGCTGATGCACGTGATCGCCGCAAAGGCGGTTGCATTCAAGTTAGCCATGGAGCCAGCGTTCACAGAACGCCAAGAGCGCACCATTCGTGGAGCCCAGCTACTGGCCTCCAGGCTAATGGCTGATGACTCAAGGGCCGCCGGTGTTGACGTATTGACCGGCGGGACCGATGTTCACCTCGCGCTGGTTGATTTGCGGAATTCACCCATTGATGGCCAGCAGGCTGAGGATCTTCTTCACCACGTGGGCATCACGGTTAACCGCAATGCTGTGCCCTTTGACCCCAGGCCCCCCATGGTGACCTCTGGTGTTCGCATTGGCACCCCAGCCCTTGCCACACGGGGTTTCGGTGACGCCGAATTCACGGAAGTGGCCGACATCATTGCCCACACCCTGATGCCATCGCCCGATGTTGAAGCCCTGCAGGCTCGAGTTCACGCGTTGACCTCGAGGTTCCCGCTCTATCCAGAACTCGGTTAAGCCACGCGTGGTTGCCACACGTTTGGACGGGGTTGCCACAGCCGCTGCCATGAAAGCCGAGCTAGCGGGTGTTGTCGCCTCACTGCGGGAACGAGGGGTAATCCCAGGCCTTGGCACCATTCTGGTCGGGGATGACCCGGGATCACAGTGGTATGTCTCTGGCAAGCACAATGACTGCGCTGAGGTGGGCATTGCCTCACACCGCATTGACTTGCCGGCAACGGCAAGCCAGGCGGATGTGTGTGCAGCGATTGACCAGTTCAACAACAATCCCGAAGTCACCGGCTACATTGTGCAGTTACCGCTTCCCCCGCACATCGACACCGACGCTGTGTTGGAACGCATCGACCCCATCAAGGACGCTGATGGGCTTCACCCGGTCAATCTTGGCCGTCTGGTCAACAAGGTCTCCGGAGAAATCACCTCCCCCCTGCCCTGCACGCCTCAGGGAATCGTGGAGCTTGGTAACCGCTACGGTTTGCCCTGGGCGGGATCCCACGTGGTGGTGCTCGGGCGCGGTGTGACCGTGGGGCGCCCGATTGGTCTTGTGCTTACCAGGCGCGGACTCGATGCCACCGTCACCCTCACTCACACGAAGACCCGCAACCTCCAGAGCCTCGTGGCGAGCGCCGACGTGGTGGTTGCGGCCGCTGGCGTTGCCGGCATAGTGACTAAGGACATGGTCGCCCCCGGGGCGTGGGTATTTGATGTTGGGGTGAGCAGGACCGTCAGTGAGGGCGTTGCGAGAGTGGTGGGGGACGTTGACCCAGGCGTGTGGGAGGTGGCCTCTCATGTGTCACCGAACCCCGGTGGGGTAGGACCCATGACTAGGGCCCTCTTGATGCGTAACGTTGTCGATACTGCACTGAGGAGTGTGTCTGATGGCTAAGTTGTATTTCCGCTACGGAGCGATGAACTCGGGTAAGTCCACGTCGCTGTTGCAGGCCGCCTACAACTACGAAGAGCGTGGGCAACGGGTCATCCTGGCAAAGCCCCTCATCGACACCAAGGGTGATCGCACCATCGTTTCTCGCTTGGGCGTTGCGAGGGAAGTGGATGTGGTGATTGGTCCCGCCACCGATGTTGTGACTCTGATCGACAACGAAGTCGACCGCGTTGTCCGTGAGGGTAAGGGTTCCCCGGCCTGTGTGCTGGTGGATGAATCACAATTTCTCTCTCCCAGGCAGGTTGATGATCTGTTCATGATTGCAGTGCGACGGGGAATCCCCGTTCTCGCCTATGGAATACGTACCGACTTTCAAACGGTTGCTTTTCCTGGTTCTCGTCGGCTCCTTGAGATTGCCCACTCTGTGGAAGAGCTCAAGACAATATGTCGCTGTGGCAAGAAAGCTGTGTTTAATGCTCGCAAGGCAAACGGGCAGTTCATCTTCGATGGCGCCCAGGTCGCCATCGATGGCGTCGATGTCACCTATGAGTCGCTGTGTGGAGACTGCTACCTCGATGAGAGCGGCGGCCGGTTAGCCAGTGGCTATCAACCACCAGGCCACGTTCCCGAGCTCTCCGGACCGGACTCCGACTTTAGCTAAGTGGCGGGGCGACCGTGTCGGGGTGACAGGATTCGAACCTGCGACCTCGTCGTCCCGAACGACGCGCGCTACCAAGCTGCGCCACACCCCGCTCTGCTGGTTCTTGACCCGCAGGGCCTCAAGCGTACCCGATATCGTTTTCGACCAGAGTGACGAGAACGGCTTCTGGCGAGCAGAAAAGTCGGATCGGTGCGTAGATACTGGTGCCAAGGCCGGCTGAGACGTTGAGGACGCTTGAGCGGCCTCCGTGGTGCCAGTGGCTCACACCCCGGGCTTGAGCGGTGGGGAGATCGGAATTAGTCGTGAGTGCCCTTCCGCCGGGTAAACACACTTGGCCGCCGTGGGTATGCCCGGCAAAAATCATGTCAGCACCGTGGGTGACCAGAGCATTGAGCACCCGCCGATAAGGAGCGTGGGTCACACCAATCGTGGTGAGTGAATTCTGCGCAGGACTTCGGTCATCATCCGACTCCCGGAGTTCCTCGAGAATTCCCGGTAATTCGGACAGGGCATCCTCGCCGTAGTGGGCATCGCCCACCCCGACGAAGTCCAGGGTGTGTCCTCTGATTGTTAGCCGAGCGGCGCCATTGTCGATGTCGATCCACCCCAACGTGGTGGCATAGAGTCTCTGCAGTCCCTCAAAGTCCATCGGGGTTCCAGGGCCGTGGCCCACCTGGGAGGGACCCAACAGATAAGAGAAGGGGTTTTTGAACCGCGGAGCCAGACGATCATTCGAGCCGTGGGTGACGACGCCTGGGATACCGGCGAGGGGAAGAAGTGCCTCCCTGAGAGCTTGGAGCCCATCGGGGTGGCCTAAGAAATCTCCGGTGCCAACGACAAGGTCGGGCGCCGTGGCTGCGAGCCCTCGAATCCAGGCGATTGCCGAGGTGTTCCAGGGTGCCATATGGATATCACTGAGGTGAAGAATCGTGATGGGCTCACTACCTGCCTCAAGAATAGGGACCACGTCGTGGCGCAGGGTGAAACGGTTCTTCTCCACCAGGCTTCCCCAGGCAGCAAGACCGAGAGCGAGAGCGCCCGCTATGCCAAGGCCTGAACCACGGGCCATTAGTCCAGGAATAGGTCGTCGTCGGGAGCGGGCTCAGTGCCACAGGACACCTGAATCTGAAGCCCGGCGTAGCTCCAAATTTGTGAGCCGGCACCCGGAGCATGTTCGGTAACAACACCCTGACTGGGGTCACTGCCGGGGCTTCCCGCAACACAGGTGAATGCGCGCGGTCCGGTCATCCTGGCTCCGTCCATGGCTTGGTTCGCAGCACTTACGCTCAAACCCACCAGGTTTGGCATGACCAGGTTTCCAGTCGCTTCTCCGCCGCCTGCGGACACGACGCGGACGATCATTCCTCTGGCGAGGAGCGTGCCGGCGACTGGCTCAAAAGCGCCAACGCGACCGCCGACGATGCCGGTGGTCACCTCGAGCTTCAAGCCGAGGCTCTCCATCAAAATGGTGGCCTCGTCAGTCGTGAGCCCAGTGATGTCGGGGAGTGTGATGCCGCTTCCCTGCATCAACCGGTCCGGGGGAGCGGGGAACGCTTCGCCACCATATTGTTCATTCGCGGTTTGCATAATGACGCGGAAGATATCGTGGCGAAGGACGGTGCCATTGCGATAGCGGCTAAGGCGATAGTCACCCACCACATTTCCTACCCAGACAGCAGTCGCCACGTTCGTGCTCGAGCCGACCATCCAGGTTTGGACCTGGCTGTCGGTGGTTCCGGTCTTCCCAATGACGGGGACGTCGCCACCGGGGTTAGCGCGTGTTCCAGTTCCACCGGTGATCACTGACCTCATCGGTGCAGCTGCAGCTGCGGCAACATCTGGGGTGATGCCCTGGCGACACGATGGCGCCTGACCGGGAATCTCTTGGCCGGAGGCCGTCACGAAGCGGTCCACCACGATGGGTTCACACACGATACCTTCGTTCGCGATTCCCGCGAATGCGGTTGCCATCGTGAGCGGAGCGATTTCGTTTGTGCCAAGCACAGCTGAGGGGTTTGTTTGTAGAGGGCCACCGTCAGCGCGACCAACACCTAAGGACTCGGCAGCGGCTCGAATTTCACACTGGTCAAGCTGCTCCGCCATCGAGGCATAGGCCGAGTTGATGGACCGTACTGTCGCTTCGAACACCGTGGCGGAGGGGATGATCAAATCGGCGGAGTTCCTAAAAGGCCAGGGTCCAAACCACGGGCCACCACCATCACCGCAGGTGTCGAGGAAGGTGGCCTGGTCGAGTTCGAGCCTGGAGGCGTCAACAACTTCGCTCAGGCCATAGCCGCGCTGCAACCAGGCAAGAAGCGCAAAAATCTTGTAGGTCGATCCCACCTGGAACCCACTGGATCCTCCGTAGGGGCGGTCGGTCGAGAAGTTCACCGCGGTCGCACCTGCGCCACCACCGTCTTCAGAGTCGTTGAAGATCTTGTTTTGGGCCATGGTCAGGACCCGACCGGTAGCGACCTCCACGCTGGTGGCCGCACTTCCCAAATCAAAGAGTTCTTCTTCGCTAGGCACTAGTTCCCACACTCGGTCCTGGGCAATGGTCTGCAGTGACATATTGAGCGTCGTGTACACGTCCAGGCCACCAATGCGCCAGCGGCTAGTGCGCTCCTCCGGGGTTGCTCCGAGGCTGTCGAAATTCTCGACGTTCTTGACCACGTAGTCGCAGAAGTACTTGGCATACTCATTTGCTGCAATGCAGCCGGCGCTTGGTGGTGAGAGCTTCACAAAGTTGGCATTGACGGGAATCGCAATCGCGGTGTTGTATTCGGCTTCGCTCAGGTAACCCTCGCTGAACATGTTTCCGAGAATCACGTCGCGCCGGGCCTGGTTGGCTTCGTAGTTCTCCGGGTTGCCCAAGTTTCTGGTCGTCGGGTATTGCACGATCGCCATCAAACTAGCGGCTTGAGCTGGGCTGAGGTCTGATGCTGGGACCCCGAAGTAGCGCTGGGCTGCGGTCTGGACACCGTAGGTGTTGCCACCAAATCCGGTGATGTTCAGGTAGGCCTGCAAGATTTCTTCTTTGGTGAACTGCTTTTCCAGACCAATTGCGAGCTTCATTTCATTGAGCTTGCGTTTGAAGCTTGTTTCAACAGCGGCCGCGTAGGCCGCATCGCGCTCTTCCTCGGTGGGCAAGAATTGTGAACGCTGGATGTAGGCGTTCTTTACCAGCTGCATCGTCAGCGTGGAAGCACCACTCTCTATGTCTCCCGAGAAAACGTTCCCAAGCGCCGCACGAACCACAGAGTTCACGTCCACACCGGTGTGCTCGAAGAAACGACGGTCTTCACCAGCGACTGCCGCATTGAGGAGGTGAGGGGACATGTCATCCAAACTCACTTCTTCGCGGTCCTGAAAGTAGACCTCGGCAATCTTCGTGTAGCCATCTGCGGGGTTGTTTGTGTTGTACGCCCAGAGAGAGTTCTTCTGGGCCTGCTCACCGACCTCGATGAACTCGGGAAGAGAGTCAAAAACACCGATGGCACTGTTTGCGCCGACGCTCGCAACCGCGAGGGTGGGGGCAATCATCGCGGTCACCATGAGCCCTGCGAGTGCGCCAAACCCGGAGATACCCAGAAGCGCTTTGGCGAAGTTACCTGGTGTTCTACCTGAATCGGACATGTCTTCAGGGTACCCAATGCTTGCCTATGATTAGCTCACAAGGGGGTTTTTATGACGCAGTACGAGTACATCACCACACCGCTCATCATTCACAACACCACAGCCATCCTCAATAACTGGGGTGAGCAGGGCTGGGAGTTGGTCCAGATCGTCACCGGTCCAGAGGGTGGACTCGTCGCGTATTTCAAGCGTCCTAAGGAGGACTAAGTGGGCCAGATCACTGCACGTCTCAGCGATTTAGGAATTACCATTCCCCAGGTGGCAAAGCCGGTGGCTGCGTATGTCCCAGCGATGGTGACCGGCAACCTCCTCTACACGGCGGGTCAATTGCCCTTTGTTGATGGGGCGCTTGTCCAGACCGGCAAACTGGGAGCGGAAGTGTCTGCCGCCCAGGGTGCGGAGCTTGCCAGGATTTGCGTTCTTAACGCTCTCGCTGCTGCTCAGAGCGTGTTGGGCTCCTTGGAGACCATCACTCGGGTGGTGAAAGTGAACGGCTATGTCGCCTCTCACCCTGATTTCATAGGCCAGCCTCAGGTTCTCAACGGCGCCTCTGAACTCTTGGCAGAAATCTTCGGTGACAAAGGTCTTCACGCCAGAGCAGCCGTCGGTGTTGCGGTATTGCCCCTGGACGCCCCGGTTGAGGTCGAGTTGATCTTGGAGTTTGCGCCTAGTCGTTAACCGCAGTGTTGATGGTGCTCACCACTGTCGTGTCGGTCAGCGTAGTGGTGTCCCCAATCTCACGCCCCTCAGCAATGTCGCGCAGAAGACGGCGCATGATTTTCCCGGAGCGGGTCTTTGGCAACTCACTCACCACAAAGACTGTGCGGGGTTTGGCAATCGCGCCAATCTGCTCACCCACCCAGGTGCGAATCTGCTGAGACACCTCGTCATCGCTGAGCTGACCGACAAACCGTGACTTGAGAATGACAAACGCGACCACTGCTTGACCAGTCGTCTCATCGGCAGCCCCGACCACCGCAGCTTCAGCTGTCATCGGGTGGGCAACAATCGCCGATTCGATTTCCATAGTGGACAGGCGGTGTCCTGAGACGTTCATGACATCATCCACTCGACCGAGCAACCACACATCGCCATCGACATCAAGGTGGGCACCATCGCCAGCAAAGTATCGATCTCCGAACTTTGACCAGTAGGTGTCCTGGTAGCGCTCGGGGTCGCCCCAGATGCCCCGCAACATCGAGGGCCAGGGCTCGGTGATGACGAGCAGGCCGCTCCCATCTGGTCCGACCGGTGTACCTTCTTCCGTGACCACATCAACGCTGATTCCTGGAATCGGCACCTGGGCGCTGCCGGGTTTCGTTGAGGTAATTCCCGGTAGCGCACTGATCATGATCGCGCCGGTTTCTGTTTGCCACCAGGTGTCAACCACAGGCGTTGTGCCCCCACCAATGACGTCTCGATACCACATCCAGGCCTCTGGATTAATGGGCTCTCCCACGCTGCCGAGGACGCGTAGCGAGCTCAAGTCAAACTTCTGGGGAATCTCACGACCAAGCTTCATGAAGGTTCTAATCGCGGTGGGGGCGGTGTAGAAAATGCTGACCCGGTATTTTTCGATGATTTCCCACCAGCGCCCAGGGTGCGGGGTATCGGGGGTTCCCTCATAGATGACCTGGGTGGCACCATTGGCCAGTGGGCCATAGACCACATAGCTGTGGCCGGTGATCCAGCCCACATCGGCGGTGCACCAGTAGACGTCACTCTCTGGGTGCAGATCAAAGATGTTCTTGTGGGTAAAGGCCGCCTGGGTGAGGTAGCCACCAGAGGTGTGCAGGATGCCCTTTGGCTTACCGGTTGTCCCCGACGTATACAAAATAAACAGTGGGTTTTCAGCCTCAAAGGCCTCCGCGGTGTGCTCACTACTCTGGGCAGCAATCTCGTCGTGCCACCAGACGTCCAGACCTTCGGTCCACTCGACATCGTTCCCACCGCGCTTGACGACGATGACTGAGCGCACGTTGGTTTTCCCGTCAGCGAGCGCCTGATCGACAGCTGGCTTGAGAGCAAACACTGAGCCTTTACGATGGCCGCCATCGGCGGTAATCACGATGCTGGCATCGGCATCATCGATGCGAGCACGAAGGCTCTCCGCACTAAACCCGCCAAATACGACGGAGTGAATTGCTCCCAGGCGCGCCACAGCGAGCATGGCAATGACAGCCTCAGGAATGAGTGGCATATAGACAATGACTCGGTCGCCAGCCTTCACCCCGTGGGCGATCAGCATATTGGCGGCCTTCTTAACCTCGGTCGTCAACTCCGCATAGGTAATGGCCCGGGAGTCGCCAGGTTCACCCTCAAAGTGGAGTGCAACCCGGTTTCCCAGCCCAGCCTCCACGTGCCGATCAAGGCAGTTATAGGCGACATTCAGAGCGCCATCGGCGAACCAGCGGGCGAATGGCGGATTCGACCAGTCGAGAGTTTGGGTGAAGGGCGTGTGCCAGTGCAGGAGTCCCCGGGCTTGATCGGCCCAGAAGCCCACGCGATCCTTCGTTGCCGCTGCATACAGCTCGGGCTTACCTACGGCTGTGCGCTGGAATTCGGGACTCGGCGGAAAACGCCGTTCCTCGTGGAGAAGGTTGCCACCCTGGGGCGAATCGGACATCTTTATCCTCTATCAATTGACTCGCGCTAGCTGGGGGCGCGATGCGAGCACCGACCAGGTAAGTGTAGAACAGGTCGGGCGCCCAGGACATCGGCCCACGAGATATGCCCAGAACACCGCTCTGCTTGTCGCCGGGTTGTCCACAGTTCTCTCCCCGACCACCCGCGTCTCGGGACGCAGGACGATGCTGGTGCCATGCCACAAGCCCAACCCCAGGCCCCAGTCCCGCTCTGGGCCCACCTGCACCAGAGCCTGCCACCGCACCTTCGAAGAAATCTTGGGCCACTCGCCGAGTATGTCGATGACCCTCGGGTCACCGATGTTTTCGTCCGTGGCACGGGCTCTGTCTTTGTCGACGCGGGTGAGGGCGCGAACCACGTCACGGGTCTTGCCCTCAGCCCGGGCGAGGCCACGGATCTGGCGAGGCGCCTCATCGAGTTCGGTGGCCGCCGCCTCGATGAAGCGCAGCCATTGGCTGATGTGAACTTAGGCCATGGAATCCGCGTTCACGGGGCTATTCCTCCGATTGCGCGACTGGGTGCAGAGATATCTCTGCGCATTCATCGCCGCGGGCGAGCTTCCCTCGACACGCTGGCACTGCATGATGGTGCGACCTTGATGCCCCAGCTCATCTCCCTGGTCCAGGCGCGTCAGAGCCTGCTGATCACCGGCGCAACGGGTTCTGGCAAGACGACCTTAGTCGCCGCACTAATGGCCTATGCCGGAGCAACAGAGCGCTTAGTGGTGCTGGAAGACCTGGCAGAGCTTTCTATTGATCACCCCCATGTGGTGTCACTGGAGTGCCGGGTGGCGAACCTCGAGGGAGCTGGCGAGATAACCCTCGCGAGGCTTGTCAGAGAGTCACTGCGCATGAAGCCAGACCGGCTGATTGTGGGGGAGTGCCGAGGACCAGAGCTTGCCGATTTGCTGCAGGCCTTCTTGACCGGCCACCGCGGGGGAGCAACCACCATCCACGCCGGTGGCATCGACGAGATTCCAGCCCGGCTTGATGCCCTCGGAGCGCTTGCCGGGTTGAGCGAGAGACAACTCAGCACACAAGCCATCAACGCTTTTGACCGAGTCATTCATGTGGAGCGGGGCGAGGACCAACAGCGACACCTGACACAGGGGCGTCTTGTGCGTGGACTAGACGGGAGCCTCGATGTTCGACTGGATTCCTAAGTTCTCCCGCAGAAATCGAGACCCGCCCACAGACCCTGCGGCCGCAATCAGAACCCTTGCCGCCCTGCATCAGGCCGGTTTATCAGTGCCAAGTCTGTGGGCCGAGCTTGCGAGGAATCCAAGCCACGGAGCGATACCCGTGGCAATGACGAGTGCCATCTCGGAGGGTGCCAATCCCCACGATGCTCTGCAGAATCTGACCGCCGAGGCGGATGCCTCATGGAGGGCGCTTGGCGCCTGCTGGGCGATCGCTCGGGTCAGCGGCGCGCCACTGGGGCCTGCCCTCGAAGCCCTGAGCGAAGCCCTGAGCGATATCTCCAGAACCCAGCGTCAGATCACCGCAGCGCTTGCCGGACCCCGTGCCACGACGCGTCTCGTGATGGTGTTGCCAGTGATTGGTGTGATCGGGGGTGAGCTCGGCGGTCAGTCCAGCGCAGGGTTTTTGTTCGGCACCGGACTGGGTGCAGCAACGCTAGCCCTCGGGTTAGCGATGATGGCAGGTGCCTGGTGGTGGTTGCGCTTACTGGCCGAGCGAGCCAAGCCCGACCCCTCTGCGCTCGGGCTTGAACTTGATCTCTTTGCTATCGCAACCGGTGGTGGAGCCATCCCCGAGCGAGCCCGAGACCTGGTGGTCTCTGCCTGCTCTGAGTTCGCCCTCGACATGGGCGAACCAGAAACCCTCGATGGTCTCGTCACACTCTCCAGGCGCGCTGGAGTGCCTGTTGCTGGGCTTGCCAAGGCCAGTGCCAGCCTGCGCCGAGACCTGGGGCGCACCGACTCAGAGGAGCGCATGGCGCGCCTTGGTGTGTCGGTCGTGATACCGCTGGGTCTCCTTGTTCTTCCTGCTTTTGTGCTGGTCGCAGTCGTGCCGATGGCGGTGTCGTTGTGGGAGGGCTCTCTTGCCTAGGTGTCCACCGACTGCGGCCACACACGAAGACTGGACTATCAACGATGGATTCCACCAAATACAGCCCGCGCCTGCCAGGGTGTGCCCGTGACCAGCCGGTCACCAACAACAAGGAGACACAATGAGCGAGTTTACGAAGTTTGCCCCAGGCACCGATGACGACAGCGGTGCTGCCACAGCCGAATACGCGATTGCCACAATGGCGGCCGTTGGTTTTGCAGGCCTACTGGTTGTCATCATGCGCAGTGAAGAAGTGCGCCAAATACTGACCGACCTGGTGCGCAGTGCTCTCACCTTCACCGGGTGAGACTGGCGCCATCACTGCAGAGTGGGTCATCACCATGCCCGCCCTGGTGATGGTGGCAGCGCTACTCACCGGTGGGCTAGGAGCCGGCGTTGCCATGCAACGCCTCCAGGCCAACGCCAGTGATTACGCCCGAGTGCTGAGCCTGGGGGGTGATCCTTCTGGCTTGCCGGGGGAATCCCCCCAGGGCTCCATGGAGCTTAGCTACCCACCCGAGTTAGTGTGTGTCCGCCTGAGCGATGAGCTCGACACAGGCTTGTGGGCGCTCTCGCCACTTCCTCTCGAGGCCAGTGCCTGCGCCCTCGACACGACCGTGCGCCCATCAGCGGATTTCCCCAGCGATGAATGATCGGGGAAGCGCCAGCGTGGTCGGACTCGGATGGATAGCGTTGCTGGTGCTCGGTGCTGGAGTGTTCTCAGAGGTTGCGGCCCACGTTCTCACGGCGCATCGGTTGCAGGGGGCGGTTGATCGGGCTGCTCTTGCTGCAGCCGATGTTCTCATCGGCGTGGTTTCCGGTTTGCCCTGCGATAGCGCACGCCAGATACTGCGCCACGAGCAGTTCTCTCTTGATTCCTGTGAGCTGGAAGAGTCACGTGCGCGCGTCTCTGGGACGGTCGATCGGCGGGGTATTCGGCACAGCGCACACGCTCACGCTGGAGTGGCCAATGGTGGACAGAAATAATTTGTTGTGTATCGTGAGCCCCGTTGAGAATTTCCGTCTCACATATACAGCGCTCTTGGAGAAGAACACGCTTCGAGAGTCACAGCGCAAGGAGAAGCGTGTCCTCCAGTAAGAAGCTCGTCATCGTCGAGTCGCCGGCAAAGGCGAAAACGATTGGGAAGTATTTGGGTGATGGCTACGAGGTCATGGCCTCTGTCGGCCACGTGCGCGACCTTGCCCACCCCCGGGATCTCCCTGCTGAGATGAAAAAGGGGCCGTCTGGAAAATTTGGCATCGACCTCGAGAACGACTTCGCCCCTTACTACGTCACCACCGATCGCGGTAAGAAAACCGTCGCCGACCTCAAGCGGGCTGCCAAGACCGCATCTGAAATATTGCTCGCAACAGATGAGGACCGCGAAGGCGAAGCCATCGCGTGGCACTTACTCGAAGTCTTGAAGCCCAGTGTCCCGGTCAAGCGGATGGTGTTTCACGAAATAACCCAAGACAGCATTACCGAAGCAACCAAACAGACCCGGGAACTTGATGTCGCACTGGTCGACGCGCAGGAAACCAGGCGCATCCTCGACCGCCTCTACGGGTTCGAGGTGTCCCCGGTGTTGTGGCGGCGGGTGAGTGGGGCTAAGTCGGCAGGCCGTGTTCAATCGCCAGCCCTTCGCCTCATTGTTGATCGTGAACTCGAGCGCCGCGCTTTCGTCACAGCGAGTTATTCCGACATTGAGGCAATCGTTCACAAGGCCACCGGTGAGAAGTTCACGGTGGCACTCGCACGCCTCGATGGTCGCCGGGTTGCCTCCGGCCGTGATTTCTCTGAGGAGGGAAAGCTCACCTCTGATGCCGTGCTTTTGCAGGAAGACCAGGCAGAAGCCCTGCAGATCGTGCTGCGCGAGCCCTCCGTCACACCCACAGTCCTGAGCGTTGAACCCAAGCCCTATACGCGGCGCCCCGCGGCGCCGTTTACCACCTCGACGCTGCAGCAGGAAGCGGGACGCAAACTCCGGTTCTCCGCTCAGCAGACGATGAGCATCGCCCAGGGCCTCTACGAGAACGGTCACATTACCTATATGAGGACGGACTCAGTCTCGCTCTCATCCCAAGCGATAAACGCTGCTCGCTTGGCCGCCACCGAGCTCTATGGTGCGAAGTCTGTGCCTGGTGAGCCGCGTCTCTATAAGGGAAAGTCCAAGAACGCCCAGGAAGCACACGAAGCAGTTCGCCCAGCGGGCGATCGCTTCGCCACACCCCAGTCGCTCTCCAGCGTTTTGCGCTCTGACGAGTTGAAGCTCTACGACCTGATTTGGAAGCGCACCGTGGCGAGCCAGATGGTTGACGCGAAGGGTGAGACGGTGACTGTCACCCTGGAGGCAACTCCCCTGCCGGGCAGCGACTTTACCTCCGCCTGGTTCACGGCTTCCGGGACTGTGCTCACCGAGCGCGGTTTCCTCCAGGCCTATCAAGAGGGGAGTGATGAAGATGCCGAGGGCGCATCGGAGGATGACGCGCTTTTGCCGAAGGTTGCTGTGGGCGAATCGGTCACCATCAGCGACGTGCTGGCTAAAGCTCACACCACTCAACCACCCGCCAGATACACCGAGGCAAGCCTCGTCAAGGCGCTGGAAGAAAAAGGCATCGGTCGCCCCTCGACCTATGCCTCCATCATCTCCGTCATCATCGATCGCGATTATGTGGTGCGCCGCGGCAGCGCACTGGTGCCCCAATGGATTGCCTTCCCGGTGACCAGGCTCCTTCACGAGCGTTTCTCCGACCTTGTCGACTACGACTACACCGCAGGCCTTGAAGAAGACCTCGACAGTATTGCCCGAGGCGAAACAAAGAGAGGCGAGTGGCTGCACCGTTTTTACTTTGGTGATGACAAGACGCGGGGTCTCAAGAAGGTGGCAGAAGATGCCACCGAGGAAATCGATGCCCGGGAGCTCAACACCTTGGAGATTAGCCCGACCATCAACCTCCGGGTTGGAAAATACGGCCCGTTCCTTGAAGTCACCGACACGGATACTGGTGAGGTTCGAAACGTCAACCTTCCCCCCGAACTGGCTCCCGATGAGCTGACCCCGGAGCGCGCTCAAGAACTTGCCGACGCGCCGCCCGTGGTGGATCGTGTGCTCGGCGTTGACCCGGCCACTGGCCGCGACATCGTGGCCAAGAAGGGCCGCTTTGGCCCTTATGTCACCGAGGTTTTGCCGGAGCCAGAAGAGCCCACCTCCGACGAGGCTCCTAAGAAAAAGAAGAAGGTTGTCGCCGAGAAGCCAAAGACCGCATCGATTTTCCAATCGATGGATCTTGACACCATCGATTTGGAGACGGCCCTTCGTTTGCTCGCACTCCCGCGGGAGGTGGGACTGGATCCCGAGTCCGGCGAGATGATTACCGCACAAAACGGTCGCTATGGCCCCTACCTCAAGAAGGGCACCGACACCCGTTCTCTCGCTAGCGAGGAGGGTATCTTCGAGATTGACCTTGAGGGTGCTCTCGCGAGGTATTTAGAGCCCAAATATGGCGGTCGTCGTCAGGCTTCGGCCCTCATGACTTTTGAGGCTGACCCTGTCAGCGGGAAGCCTATTCTTCTCAAGGACGGGCGCTTTGGTCCCTATGTGACCGATGGTGAAATCAATGCCACCGTGCCACGGGGCATGCCCATTGACCAGCTCGATTTCGAGCAGGCTGTGCAGCTGATTGCCGACAAGCGGGCGAAGGGCCCAGCCCCCAAGCGGGCAGCGAAAAAGAAAGCTCCAGCAAAGAAAGCTGGTGCGAAAAAGACCACCACCAAGACGGTGAGTAAGACCGGAGCCAAGAAGACCGCGGCAGCGAAGAGCGGTAAGCCGAAGACGCTCACGATCACTGAGGTGGCAGGCTAGTGGCCGGGGTCTTCATCACCTTCGAGGGCGGTGATGGCTCGGGCAAGACCACGCAGATTCGTCTTCTCCAGAAATGGCTGAGTGACAACGGTCACACTGTCGTAGTGACCAGGGAGCCAGGGGGCACAGACCTGGGCAACGAATTACGAGACATCATCCTCCACAGCACCGGTTTCATTGCCCCAAGAGCAGAAGCCCTTCTCTATGCAGCAGATCGTTCACACCACATCCACACGCTGGTTCGCCCAGCCCTAGAGCGCGGCGATGTTGTCGTCCAAGACCGCTACTTCGATTCCTCCGTCGCCTACCAAGGTGCTGGACGCGTCTTGGATGCAACGGAAGTGCGAGAGCTCTCGCTCTGGGCGACGGAGCGCCTGATGCCACATCTCACCATCTTGCTCGATGTTCCCGCGGACGTCGCTAAAGCCCGCCAACTCGGAGACGAACGCCGTTTTGATCGACTCGAAGCTGAAGCGCAGGATTTCCACGAGCGCGTTCGAGAGAGCTATCTCGCTCTGGCCGAGGCTGAGCCGGATCGCTTCCTTGTTCTCGATGGAACCGTGTCAGTGGAGTCCATTCATGAGGCAATTACGACGCGCGTGTCAGACGTGGTCGGCTAGCCTGGGTCCATGACCCTCTGGGATGAGCTCGTTGGCCAAGGCCACGCTATTTCTCTGATGAAAGACGCTGCCAGGCCAGGCTCCCAGGCGATGACCCACGCGTGGCTGATTACGGGTCCTCCTGGGTCGGGACGTTCAACACTTGCCCACGCCTTTGCTGCTGAACTGGTGGGGGTCGGCAGTGACCCGGTGCGCTGCGCTCAGGTGGTCGCTGGCGCCCACCCCGATGTGTCGATTCTTGCCACCGATCGGGTCACCATCACAATCGATGAGGTCCGAGCGCTGGTCTCCTTCTCCTATTTCTCCCCTTCCACTGCGAACTACCGTGTTGTTGTGATTGAGGACGCCGACCGAATGACCGAGCGAACCTCGAACGTGTTGTTGAAAGCCTTGGAAGAGCCGCCACCCCAGACCGTGTGGGTGTTGTGCGCTCCGAGTCCTGCCGATGTTTTGCCCACAATTCGCTCCCGCATGAGAAGCATCACTTTGCACGTGCCAACGGTGAGTGAGGTTGCCGCTCTGATTGTCGCTCGCGAGGGCGTTGACGAAGAGAGCGCTCTCGTCGCTGCCAGAGAAGCACAGAGCCATATCGGCATGGCCACCCGCTTGGCTACGGACGAGGACTCCAGACGCCGCCGCGATGACTACGTTGCTGCCGTTCTTGGCATTGGTTCTGTGTCGCAGGCCATGGCTGCCGCGGCTACGCTCCTGGACCTCGCGAAAAAAGATGCGGACGCGCTGGTGACCAAACAGGATTCTGATGAGCGTGATGCGCTGCTGAAGTCGTTGGGTTTGCAACCGGGCGGGGCTATTCCGCCGGCGCTGCGCTCACATGTGAAGGCGCTGGAGGAAGACCAGAAGCGTCGTGCCACGCGTAGCCTGCGTGATGCTGTTGACCGGATTCTTGTCGATTTGATGTCTGTTGTGCGCGATGTTCTGATGCTTCAAGTGGGAGCAGGTGTTGAACTGGTTAACCAGCGCCACCTGCCCGCAATTGACGATCGTGCCGCGAACACCACGTCATCTCTGACACTCTCGGCTTTGGATGCCCTCAACCAGGCCAGAGCGCGGATGTCTCATAACTCACCACCCCTGTTGGTCCTTGAGTCGCTCTTGATTCAGATCAGTGGACGAGTTCCGGCGGTGAGCTCATGAGGCGGATCGCCCTAGCGGCCATTGCCGCTGCGACTCTGGTGTGTGTTGCCGGGTGCGCGAGCGAGCCCATCGAACCCGAGGACTCACAGTCCTATTACTTTGATCAGAAAATCGAATGGGAAGACTGTGATTCTGGGGCTCAGTGCGCCGTTATTCGAGCGCCGCTCAACTGGGATGACTTGGACGCCAGAAAAGATATCGAGCTAGCACTCTCGCGGCACAGCGCGACCGGCGAGGCTCAAGGCTCACTGCTTGTGAATCCTGGTGGTCCGGGAGCGAGCGGTTTCACTTTCGTTCGTGATTCTGTTGATTTTGCGGTCGGGTCAGCACTTCGTGAGTCATTCGACATTGTGGGTTGGGACCCCCGGGGCGTGAACGAGTCCACAGCTGTCTCGTGTGCCACGAGTGATGCCTACCTGGATTACTTCTTTTTTGGCGAGCTCGAGGCAGAACCAGATACCCCCGAGTGGGACGAGGAGCTGCTCGTTGAGTCCATCCGGTTTGGCGCGGAATGCCTCGACAACACCGGTGAGCTCCTGCAATACGTCGACACCATGTCGACCGTTCGTGATCTTGATCTGTTGCGCCATCTCCTTGGCGATGGACAACTCAACTACCTGGGCTACTCGTATGGAACCTTGATTGGTGCCCTCTACATAGACACCTTCCCCGAGAACGTGGGGCGCCTGGTTTTGGATGGTCCGGTCGACCCCGCAGCAAGCCAATTTGATCTCGTACTGAATCAATACCGTGGCTTTGAAGAAGCCCTCATGGCGTATGTGGACTACTGCATCGAGATGGCCGTGTGTCCCTTTGAGGGCGACCGGGACGCACAGTTGAACGCTGTGTCGGAGCTGTATGACCGCTTGGAAGAAGACCCACTCCGACACAGTGATGGCCGCTTGGTCGATCACTCGATGCTGCGCACGGCGATGGTGACGACCCTCTATTCACAGGACAACTGGAGCTATCTCACCCAGCTGTTTGTTGAGGTGGACCAGGGGCTGACCGACACCGCGATGTTCCTCGTTGATTTCTACTACGACCGCCAGGACGGCGTCTATCAAGATAATTCGATGGAGGCATTTATCGCCATCAACTGTCTTGACTACCCCGCGGAATATGACCCCGAGGTGATTGCTGCTCAAGGGGAGCAATTACGAGAGGTCGCTCCCTATACGGCGAGGCCCAGCGAGTATGGTGACCTGGTCTGCCAGAACTGGCCGTTCCCGCCCCGTCTAACAAAAGGCCCGGTGAGTGGCGAGGGAGCTAATCCCGTCCTCGTTATTGGCACCACAGGAGACCCCGCCACCCCCTATAACTGGTCGCTGTCGCTGGCGGAGCAGTTGGGCCAGGCCAGACACCTGACCCTGGAGGCCGAGGGTCACCTGGCGTATAACAAGGACTCTGCCTGCATCAACGACGCCGTCGAGCAGTACTTTCTTAGTGGCGCATTGCCAGAGGATGGGCTGATCTGCAGTTCCTAGGTTCCCGGGACTACCATGAGGTAGTGACGACACCTGCCAAGCGCCTGCCCTTTGTGCTTTTGCAGGTCGCCAACTTTGCGGGGGCATCGGCGAATTCGATGACGTTTATCGCCATTCCCTGGCTGGTACTGGAGTTGACCGGGTCGGCGCTGAGCACGGGAATTGTCGCCGCCCTGGCAGCGATCCCTGCAATTGTGATGTCACCGTTGGCTGGCCTGTTGATTGACCGGGTCGGGCGGGCAAAGATTTCGATTCTCTCTGATGTGCTCTCCGGACTCTCGGTACTGATGATTCCCTTCGTTGCCATGACCGGTCGCCTGGACTTGTGGGTCGTGGCTGGAGCCACACTGTTGGGCGCAATCTTTGACCCCACTGGTTACACCGCTCGCAAGACACTCATTGAGCCCACGGCCAAGGCCAGTGGTGTGAGTCTCGCGAGGGCTAATTCGCTTCACGAAGCTTTGTTTGCGCTCGGTTTTGCTCTCGGCCCAGCCCTCGGGGCGGCACTCATTGGCGTTGTGGGAACAATCATGTCCTTTGCTGTCATTACGGTGTTCTTTGGCGTTGCCGTCATCGCTGTCTGGGTCATACCGTCTGCGGCAACGATGGTTCCGGGTGACGGTCCCGACCAGCCCGGTGCTTGGTGGCGCGACGCCATTGAGGGCTTCCGCGTGATTCGGGCTGACACCACTCTCTTGGTGGTGACAGCCTTCATCGTCTTTGTCGACTTTGTTTACAAGCCCACAGAAGTTGTCATTCTTCCGACGTATTTCCAGTCGATTGATAACCCGTGGGGGTTCGGCGTGGTGATCTCCGCCATGGCGTTGGGCGGAGTGATTGGCGCTTATTCCTATGCCCGGCTAGCGGCTCGTTTTGCGCTGCGCACGATTGTTCTGACGTGCGCCATCGCTGCATCAACCCTCCTTTTTGGATTGGCATTCTTCCCACCGGTCTGGGTGATGGGAATCTTCGGTTTTGCCGTGGGGATGTGTTGGGGTCCGATGGGGCCACTACTGAATACCCTCGTGCAGACGCACTGTCGACCCTCGGTTCAGGGCCGAGTGTTTGGGGCACAGATGGCCTTGTTTGCCAGTGGGCCACCGCTCGGAATGGTCATCGTCGGCGGCCTCGTAGAAGGATTTGGCGTTGCTGTCGTCTATCCACTCGTCGTGGCGGCGGTGTTCCTCTTCGCCCTTGCTCTTTTGGGCGTTCGCCAGCTTGCCGGCATTGACCGGCCCAGGCCACCGGACTAGGGTGAGCACGTGGAGAATCTCCCGGTCTTCGACCTGATTACAGGCCTCCCTGTTCACATTCTGGTCAATCACGTCGTCGTGGTCATTGTCCCGCTCGCTGTCATCACCGTGATTCTCGCTGTGGCGTTCCCGAGACTGCGCCAGAGTTATCGCTATCCCGCGGTGGGCTTGGCGATTGTCGGGGCGCTTTCGGCGATTGTTGCCGAGCAGTCTGGTGAGGCGCTGGAGGCCCGGGTCGGCGTCGCCGAAGAGCATTCCGAGTGGGGCGAGATGCTGCCACCTGTCGCCGTAGCTCTCGCTGTCCTTTCAGTAATCTGGCTTATCGTTTCCTACATGTCATCGTCACGGGGAAAGATTCTGGCCGGCGTTATCGGAGGCGTTGTCATCATTGTCGGCATCGTTGCCGTTGTCATTACAGTTCTGGCCGGACATTCCGGTGCCCAATCTGTGTGGGGCGACCGAGTGTCGCAAACCGAGTCGGCAGGGGTCGGACCAGCCGAGGCGCCGCCAGCCGAGGTAGCTCCAGAGGTCACGACCGACACCAGCGTACTTAGTGTGGAGACAGTGGCGGTGAATGATTCTGAAGCCAGCTGCTGGACTATCGTCGGCGGCAATGTTTATGACCTGACGGACTGGATCTCCTCCCACCCCGGTGGCGCAAGCCGCATCGTTGGGCTCTGCGGAATCGATGGAACGTCTCAGTTCGAGGGTCAACACGCTGGTTCATCCTCAGTGGCGAGCACCCTAGAGGGTTTCCTTCTCGGGCCTATTGGCGACCCAGTGCCCTAGGGCATGGCGCCTAGCCCATGGCTGACGAGAAATGGCACGGTAAGGTTCCGCTCTGGGCGTGGATTGTTGCTGGGCTAGTGATTGCCAGCACCTTTTATACTCGGATTCTTCCCTAGAGCCTGTATTCCTCTAGGGCACTCAGCCCACCGCACCGAGGGTGCGGCGCGTCATTCGGTTTCGTCGGGCTGTTTCTTGAGGGTGTAAAAGATTCCAAAGAGCCCCCAGCCCAAGAGGGCTACGGTCACAACCCAGGGCCACATCCCGCCGGTGGCAAAGGCTTGATCCCGAATCGTCATCCACAGGGCAATGGAGAGCAATCCGGTTGAGAGAAAAGCGAATCGAATCGCTTTTCTACCTTGTGGGTTCGATGTCATAGTTCCTCCAGAATAGCTCGAACTTCGCTTTGGGCCTGCTCGGGAGATGTTGCTGCTAGGGCAGCACTCGCGCATCTCTGCGCGGTTTCTTTGGTGACGCCCTGCAAAGCGCTGGCCACGTCATTGACTGCGGAGCTTGCTGCGCTCACTGAGTGAATTCCTAATCCTGCCAGCACAATCGCGACGAGTGGATTCGCCCCGGATTCGCCACACACTCCGACTGGAACGCCAAGAATTTCTCCGGCGTCAACAATTCTCTTGATTTCTCTGAAGAGACCTGGTTGCCACGGGGAGTTGAAAGCGCTGAGTTCCGGGTGGAGACGGTCCGCGGCGAACAGGTACTGGGACAAGTCATTGGTGCCGATGCTCAAGAACGAGACCAGCCCGTGCAGATCGGGAAGGACAGAGATGATTGCTGGTGTTTCCACCATTATTCCCACCTGAGTGATGCCCGCCTGGTGACAGAGAGAAGCAAAGTGGCGCACCTCCTCCACGGTCGACACCATGGGTGCCATCACTCCAACATCCCGTCCCGTCTCCGCCACTGCTCCTGCAATGGCGTGGAGCTGGCTTTCAGCAAATTCGGGGAATTTGCTGGCCATGCGAAACCCCCGCACTCCCAGTGCAGGGTTCTCTTCACGAGCCACGGGCAGGAACGGTACAGGTTTGTCGCTGCCGGCGTCAATGGTCCGCACAATGATCTTGCCGCGGGGGGCCACCAGAAAAACTTCCCGATACAGCGCCTGCTGCTCAGCCAAGGAAGGAGCGTCTGACGCGTTGAGATACAGGACTTCGGTTCGAAACAATCCCACACCCTGGGCCACCGTGTCTGCAGCCTCACGACCTTCTTCGGCGGATCCGATGTTCGCTCTCACGGTAATCAGAGGTGCGTCGCTGAGGGGGGCCAACATGATCGATTGCGTCTGTAATTCGAGGCTTCCCCCTGGCACCACGCGATCACCCGCCGGGTCGAGCAGGACGCTTGACCCGTGGCGGAGGGTGAGCGCGCCGTGACACCCGACGACCGCAGGAAGGTTACGCGCGCGGCAAATAATGGCGGTGTGCGATGTGGGGCCACCGTGTTCGGTGATCACACCGACCACACTGGGGCCGAACTTACTGGTCTCTAAAGGAGTCAGGTCCCTGGCGACTATTACCCACTGTCCTTCCGAGGGGAGATCGAGAGAGCGTGTTTCGCCACGATGGACGTTTCCAATTTCCCTGCCAATGGCCATGAGGTCACCGACGCGTGACTGAAATTCTTCATCCTCACCCATGATCGCTGAGAACTCATCCAGTGCATTCTGGAGCGCCGTGGCACCGTCCCATCCTTGTTCTAAGGAAGGCCTCGCCAATTCCAGAAGCTCAGAATCCTCAACCAACACCAGGAGCGCTTCCATAATGTCCGAACTGACCGAGTCGTTCAGGGTTGCATCCCTTCTGAGCCCGGACACCGTGGTTGCGATGCTCGTAGTCAGCGCCTCTGTTTCCTCAGCGAGTTCACGTGTTGCCCTCTGCGGCTTCAGCGGGCTTCCCGCCATCGCTAGCAACCAGACGTTGCCCACAATTCCGTGCGAACCCACACCCACACCGCGAAGCTCGACCGTCTTGGACATCGGAGCTATCCCTGATTGATGTAGGTGTCGATCTCAAGGGCAACCCTCGTGGCTGTCTCGCTATCGAGGGCTTCCACCACCACGGCAATCTCTTCGCCTGTTTTCACCTTCATGGCCAGTAGTCTCAACGCTGATGCGGCTGAGACATCGGGGCCACCCGGTCTGCGGAGGGTGACCTCGACACCCTCGGCTTTCACGAGGGACACGATTTGGCCAATCGGTCGGGCGTGTAATCCAACGGGATCGGTGACGACGACAGTGTGGGTGTAGGTGTGGGTCACTAGTCGACTCCTCCAGGAATAATGACCACTTTGATCGCTGTTCCTGATGTCACCGCATTAATCGCGCCCGCAACATCATCGAGGGGAAGTCGGTGGGTAATGAGGTCTTTCACAGGGACTTTGCCCTCTGCGATCAGGGCGAGGGCTTCCTTATTCTGTGCTGGGCTGGAGCCGTTTGCTCCTGCAAGAATCAACTCGCGATAGTGCACCACATTGGAGTCCACGGCAATCATCGGCTTGTCTTTCGGAAGTCCTCCAAAGAAGCTGATGCGGCCACCCGGTGCCGCCAATGCGATGGCTTGCTCTTGGGCCTGTCCAGAAGGGGCAGCGGTGATAATGACCGACGGTCCAACACCATCCGTTTCGTGGCGCACGATGGAGTCCAAATCCTCTGTGGACATGTCAATCGCACGGTCGGGCGCCACAGCGGCTGCGGAGAGTTGCAAACGGCTGCCGTTGATGTCAGCGAGAAAAACCTTGCGCGCTCCAAGCGCCCGGGCTAGACGCACATGGAGGCAGCCAATGGGTCCTGCCCCCATCACCAAGACGGTGTCGCCTGGGCCCACTGAGATGACCCTCTGTGCATTGAGAACACACGCTAGGGGTTCAGCAACCGCTGCTTCTTCAAAACTGAGCGTCCCAGGAATGAGGTTTACACCGTTGGCCTTCAAGACTGCGCTCGGAACAATCATTTCTTCTGCAAAGCCACCGGGGTATTGGTATCCCATGGATGTCTGATTGGGGCATATCCCCTGTTTCCCGGCCTTGCAGGCCCAACACTCTTCACAGGGCACCGCGGCAATAATCTGGACTCGATCACCCTCGCTAAAGTCCACGACACCGGCGCCGCGGGCAATGACTACCCCCGCGATTTCGTGACCGATGATCTGGGGAGGGGTGAGCCGGGGATGTCCGTGCTGAAAAATCTTGGCGTCCGTGCCACACGTTGCGCACGCCATCACTCGAATCTTGAGTTCTCCCGCTTGCGGTTCGGGACTATCGACCTCTTCAATCACAAGTTGCCCGGGGGCTTTAAACACGGCGGCCTTCACGACGTTAGATTCCTTTCACTAACAGTGACCTAATTTCTTCCTCCGACGTGGAGGAGAGCAAAACTTGCGCGCTGGCGTCATCCAACAGAATCTCTGCCAGATTTCCCAAAATCTCTACGTGTCCGTCTCCGGCTGCCGCAATTCCGATAGCAACAGACACCTGCTCGTTAACCCAGGCAATGGGCTCCAGGAATCGGACGAAGACGAGTTGGTCAAAGAGGACGTACTGTCGTGACTTGTCCGTGCCGTGGGGGATAGCGAACCCGCCGCCAATTTCCGAGGGAAAAATCTGCTCCCGTTCCCACATAGCTTCTGCATACTCGGGTTCGATTGCGCCGAGCTCGCGCAACAGAGACCCACAGACAGCTACGGCCTCCTCTCTCGAGGAGGCCGTAGCGTCTAGGACGATACCGGCCGTCTGAAGCAGATCATCCATCGGAGATAGTGCCGCCGCTCTCCAGAGCGCCGACAAGTCTCGCGATGTTCAAATCGCCGAGGAACATATCGAAGATGATGACCACGGAGTCCGGCACGGCTTGTTTTGCGCGGTGGCTGAGGCCACGGTGCACAAGAACTAAGTCGTGCGGAGTCTCGCGGAGCTCGTGCACAGGTGCGTGCACGACGCTAATCTCCAACTTTTTCAGCTGCTTTGCTAGTTGACGTGCGACCAAAACACTCGATCCCATGCCTGCTTCGCATGCAACGACGATGTTCCTCACATCGGCTGCCGATATCGATGCCATCGGTATTCCTACTTTCCGGCCTTCAGGTCCTTCGTGCGCTTCTTTGCAGCCTCGAAGTCTGCCTCAGTGGCGTCAACCTTCGACAGGCGAAGGATGAACCATCCGACAACGAACGACACTGCGGCTGAGAGTGCAATTCCCAGGAGCACACCGAGGTGGTTTCCAGGAGGTGTCACAGCCATGTAGGCGAAGATGGATCCGGGCGACGGGGTCGCTACCAGTCCCACTCCGGTCACCATGAAGGTTGCCACACCAGTCGCTCCACCCAAAATGGCTGCGAGCACGACGAGCGGGCGCATCAGCACGTAGGGGAAGTAGATCTCGTGGATACCGCCGAGGAAGTGGATGATAATCGCACCCGGGGCAGAACCACGAAGGATCTTGGGTCCAGCAAGCCAGAATGCAAGCAGGATTCCCAGACCGGGTCCTGGGTTCGTCTCCAGCATGAAGAGGATTGATTTCCCAGTCTCTTCAGCCTGAACTACTCCGAGGGGTCCGAGGACACCGTGGTTGATGGCGTTGTTCATGAACAGGATCTTTGCCGGCTCGATGAGAACGGAGGCGATGGGAAGCACACCGTTATCGACTAGCCAGGAAACACCATTGCCCAGAACGGTGGTAATTGCGCTCACGATAGGACCGATTGCCAAGAATCCCAGGAGGGAGCCCAGCATGCCGGCAATACCGAGAGAGAAGTTACCAATCAGCATCTCGAATCCAACAGGCGTAATTGGGTCGAGTACCTTGTCAATGTACTTGAGAATCCAAGCCATCAACGGGCCGATAATCATTGCTCCGAGGAACATGGGGATATCGGTTCCCACGATCACTCCCACGGTAGCGATTGCACCGATAACGGCACCACGCTGACCATGGACGATTCGACCACCGGTGTAACCGATCAAGATCGGCAGGAGGTTCAGAATCATCGGACCGACCATCGACGAGAATTCCTCGTTCGGCAGCCAGCCAGTGGGGATGAAGAGTGCGGTGAGCAGACCCCACGCGATGAAGGCTCCGATGTTCGGAATCACCATTCCCGCGAGGTTGCCACCAATTTTTTGGAGTCCCGCACGCCAACCGGCCTGGGTCCCCGTCCCCGAAGGGATGAAATCACTCATTGGGTATTACCTTCCTGTATGAGGGTTGTGCACGAGGCCGAGTTGCCAGGGTGGGTCACACAGGGAGAGAGTGCTTCCCATCCTGGCGTCTCGATTCGTGCTTTCGTTTTCTTCAATGAAAACGAAACTGTGTGGGAGGTGTGTCATGCCACAACCACCTCTACTCCGCTGCTCGTAAAGCGATCGATAAAACTGTCGTCCGTTTCGAGGTCGGTAACGAGGCGGTCGACGTCTTTGGGTCCACCAAAATTCACCGGGTAGACAGAACCAAACTTGCTGTTGTCTGCGAGCACAATGCGCTCCACAGAGTTCTCAATCATTATGTGTTTGACGAGGGCCTCGTCCGTGTCATAGGCCGTGAGTCCGAGCTGCGGAGAAATTCCGTTGACGCCGATGAAGGAGACCACCGCGTTGAGTTGCCTCAGATCGTCCACCGTCTTCGCTCCGACGGCGCTCAGGGTCGTGGGTCTGATGCGACCGCCGAGCATGTGAGTCTTGGTGGAACTATCCGCAATCTTTGACGCCAGAGTGACACTGTTGGTCACAACGAGGAGGTCTTTGCGGTTGCGCAATGTGTTGGCCAGGAACTCGGTGGTCGTCCCGCCGTCGACAAAAATGCATCCTTCGCGAGGGATGTATTGGGCAGCTGTCTCTGCAATCCGGCGTTTGGCGTCGGAATTTCGATTCAGACGCTCGGAGATTGTGTACTCGTGAGCAAATCTTTCAAGCGCTATAGCCCCACCGTGCACTCGACGGAGGATTCCTCGCCGCTGCAATACATCGAGATCACGTCGCACGGTCTCTGTGGCAACACCGAGTTTGTTGGCTGCCTCGGCAGCGTCGATACGGCCATCGTTGAGGGTCCAATCGACGATGCGCAACCGCCGCTCTTCTGCCAACAGCACTGTTGTTCTCCCAGCTCAACTCAGGTGGTGCAGAAAACCTAACACAAAACCACAGATAACAACACAAATTCCCACATAAAACCAGATGTCGATTCAACTACCAGTTGAAATAACTGCGGGTTCGCGCAATTCCCGCGTGAGGTCTACTTTTTCACTCATAACAACGGACGGGAGATTGGCCAGCGAGGAGAGCTGAGATCCCTCCTGAGAGACCTTGGCCGAGCCCCATGCGACGGCCGTGCCCACAGCTCCGGCGAAATCCGCGGGGTTCTTCACGGTGTGGGAGAGGTAGCCCGCGAGACTTGCGTCGCCTGCGCCAATAGTGCTCACCGTGGGAACTGCCTCGGCACACGCGAAGGCCATGAGGTTCTCGGAGAGCCCAATCATTCCGTCCACGCCAAGGCTCACCAGAACCTCTCCCACGCCCCATGATCTGACCTCGTTCCCAGCATCGACCACGTCGCCGAGTGTCACCAACGAACGGCCTACGCACTCCGCTAACTCGGTCGCATTGGGCTTGATCACATCGGGGATTCCCTCGCTAGCCCAGCTGCGCAGTTGCGAGCCTGAGGTGTCGAGAACGAGCTTGGCCCCGAGTCTCGACGCGAGCTCTTTCATCTCTCCCATGTCCACCTCGTTGCCATTGCTCAGAAGGGGAAGTGCTCCACACACAGCCAGGAAGCGGCACTCCTTCGCCTGTGCCGTGGCGGCGGCTTGCTCGATGAGGTTAGCCCACACAGATTCCTCGAGCGCTGGGGCCCCCTGATTGATTTTTGTCGTTCGACCGTCAGGTTCAAGAAGGGTGATCGACACCCGAATGTCGGCAGCGGAGTTCACCGGCGCTATCCATGCTCGCTGCTGCCAGCGCGTTTGCTCCGATGCGGGCACCGGCACAATCGCGCTGACCTCAATGCCGCCAAGCGACAGAGCGTGACCGACATTCACACCCTTTCCGGCCAGCTCCTCCGTCACCTTTGACGCTCGCTGGACTGAGCCTGGTTGCAGGGAGCTGATGAAGTAGGTGCGGTCAATGGAAGGGGCAGGGGTGATGGTGATGACTGATGGCACTTGTTCTCCTGACGCCCGATGGTTCACAAACTATAAGTGATTCCCCCAGCCTCAGGGCTGCGGGTCATGGCGGAGGAGCAACCTTCGCAGCAAATGCGCCTCGCAAGGGGTCGCGTCGGAAGCTGAATCTGGGAGTCACGACGTCATCCGCCTCCAGGGCAGCCCCCACTCGGTTGGAGAAACCAGGAAACAGAGGGAAATGGGAGGAGGCGTCCCAAGGCTCCCGACGCCCCCTACATTCAGGCGATTGCCTATACTTATAGGCGTTTGCCGCCTTAGCTCAGTTGGTAGAGCGTCTCACTCGTAATGAGAAGGTCGCGGGTTCGATTCCCGCAGGCGGCCCCAGTGAAACAGCCTAGAAGCCAGAAAAACCCTGCAGCTGCAGGCCTATCTGAATTACCCTCTGGCAGACGATGGGAGATTTGCGGTTTGCGACGGGTGGTTCATGGGCATGGATGATGAACTTGGTTTTCCTCGGCTGGGAGCTCTTTGGAATCCTCTACACGTTCAATAACAGCCAATA
>CAEZTM010000004.1_pt1 | contig 38463 bp, 37 predicted proteins | sample 7264211 | NCBI WGS metagenome assembly CAEZTM01 (sample SAMEA6813804, study PRJEB35770) | uncultured Actinomycetes bacterium | biome: Freshwater; feature: Freshwater reservoir; material: water | place: Czech Republic | collected 2017-08-18 | depth 0.5m m | reverse complement strand
GAATCGGCCGGTTCTTGCCCGCCACCGGGAAGATTCAAATCGAGGGAGAGCGCGGGAATTGCGATCATGCCAAGGCCCAGAATCGACACGACACTCACCGCCAGTGGATATTTCATCACCATGCGCACCCAACGCCGGCCCATGCTGGGTTTTTCAGCCGAGGCCGTGGCCAACGCGAAGGCTTTCGAGCCCGCTGTGGGTCGCAGTTTCTCGCCCATAAGGCCCATGAGTGCTGGCAGTAGTGTGATCGCGGCGACAATTGCAATGGCGACCGCCATGGCGGCTGAGGCGCCCATCACGCTCAGGAAAGGAATGCCGACGACGAAGAGGCCCAGCAGAGCGATAATCACCGTGAGGCCCGCGAACACCACGGCGTTGCCCGCGGTTCCCACCGCGGTGGCGGCGGACTCCAGTGCTCCCTGGCCCCTGGCCAGCTGATCGCGGTGACGCGAGAGAATGAAGAGTGAGTAGTCGATGCCCACGGCCAACCCCAGCATCACCGCCAGCAACGGGGCAGAGCTTGAGACGGTGACACCGAGTGTCATCAAGAAAATGATGCCGACGACGATTCCGACGCCGAGGATTGCGCTGGCGAGGGGCATCCACGCGGGGCGGAACGACCGGAACGTAATGATGAGCACCATGCCGGCAAAAATGACTCCAAAAAGCTCTGCAATGGTCAGGCCGGGGGTTTGGTCTTGAAAAATGCCACCGCCGAATTCCACGGTGAGACCGGACCCGGCGAGAATTTCGCGGGACTCCAGTAGCTCCTCGAGCATCTCATCGGTGACTTCGGGTTGGCTGATGGAAAATCGAATCTGGATGAAGCCATAGCGCCCGTCATCGCTGAGCGCGCGACCCGCAAACTCGTCGAAGGGACTCACCGCATCGTCGACTCCACTGCTGGTCGACAGAGTTTCTGTCATCGCTTCGATGAGTTCGATGTTCCCAGCGCTATCGAGGCGATCGCCCTCTGGTGCCACGAGGACCGCCTGGGCACTAGCCCCGGCAAAGGTTGGGAACACGGCGTTAAGACGGTTGAAGGCGGTCTGCGATTCGCTCCCTGGTATACGGAAGTCTTCGTCGGTTTGACCCCCCAGGCCCACTCCGAGCCCGAGTAGTGAAACCATGGCAAGCACCCACAGCGCGAGAACGCGACCAGCGTTCTGGTAGCTCGCCTTTCCGAGGCGATAGAGAAAAGTAGCCACTAGTTGAGCCCTGTGGAGATAGCCCTCAACGGAGTGCGGGCGAGGGTGGCTCGATTAGCCCCGGAACTGATTTCTACTGCGCACACTAGATACAGTCTAGATAGCGAGACCCAACGATTCCTGTGAACCAGTTGGCGGCCTACGCTAGACGCTGCGGAAAGCCACAACGGCGTTGTGACCGCCAAAACCAAACGAGTTGCTGATTGCCAATTGAGGGCCTGATCCCAGGTCGCGTGGCGATGTCACGACGTCTAAGGGAATTGCTTCATCTTGGTTGTCCAAGTTGATGGTTGGTGGTGCGGTCCTTTCATAGACCGCCAGCAGGGCAAACACCGCCTCAAGAGCTCCCGTTCCACCCAGAAGATGGCCGGTCGCTGCCTTCGTAGCAGACACGGGGATGGACGACGTTCTCTCACCGAAGACTGCCTTCAGGGCTGCATATTCGGCAATATCGCCTACGGGTGTGGAGGTGGCGTGAGCGTTGATGTGGGTGACATCCTCAGGTGTGGCACCGGCTTGCTTGAGGGCTGCCAGGACGGCACGGGAAGCACCAAGGCCGGCGGGGTCTGGGGCCGTGATGTGGTACGAATCGCTCGTCACACCGCTGCCTGCAAGCTCCGCGTAGATGCGTGCTCCTCTCGCCTCGGCGTGCTCTTTGGTCTCGAGAACCAGCGTGGCCGCGCCTTCACCGAGGACAAAACCATCGCGGTCAACGTCGTAGGGCCTGGATGCTCGCGCGGGGTCGTCATTTCTGCGAGAGAGCGCCTGCATTGCGGCAAAAGATGCAATGGGCATGGGGTGAATGACGGCTTCGGTTCCTCCGGCCACCACAACGTCCGCAAGCCCCAATTGGAGGTGCTCGTAGGCATTCGCGATTGATTCAGTGCCGGAAGCGCAGGCTGAGACGACGGTCCTGGCGCCACCTCGCGCACCAAGACCCATGCTGACAGCAGCAGCGGCAGCGTTTGGCATCAGCATGGGAATCGTCATCGGCAAGACACGCCTCGCGCCTTTTTCGCGAAGAGTGTCCCACCCATCCAGAAGAGTCCAAAGCCCACCAATACCGGTGGCGTAGTCGACAAGAATTCTCTCCGGCGCCACGTCGGGGGATCCTGCATCAGCCCAGGCTTCCCTGGCGGAAATCAACGCCAGCTGAGCTGAAGGATCGAGACGCTTGAACTCTTGACGCTCAAGCACGGTCTCGGGGCGGACCCTGGCCTGGCCGGCGAAGGTGACGGGCAGGTCATAGGTTTGCACCCAGTCGTAGTCAAGGGTGCTCACACCGGATTCACCAGCCAGCAATGCCTTCCAGGTGGACGCTACGTCACCACCGAGTGGTGACGTAGCTCCAATTCCTGTGACAACGACGGTAGTCATCGGTGTGATCCCCGAAGGGGGTCTTTAGCCCTGCGCCTTGGCGATGAAGGAGACCGCTTCGCCGACGGTGGTCAAGTTCTTGACCTCGTCGTCTGGAATCTTTACGTCAAACTTCTCTTCGGCGTTCACGACGATAGTCATCATCGAGATGGAGTCAATGTCGAGATCATCGGTGAAGGACTTCTCCAGTGTCACCTGATCAGGAGAGATGCCTGTCTCGTCATTGATCAGCTCGGCGAGTCCAGCCAAAACTTCCTCAGTTGTGTGTGCCATGGGTTCCTCTTCCTTGTGTGTTTCGGGACGGCTCCAATCTTAGAGCCCGGGTGTCATATCTAGGGGAGTCTGACGACCTGTGCGCCAAAGACCAACCCGGCGCCGAACCCTATCTGGAGCGCGTATCCGCCGGATGCCTCTGGGTGCTCCTCCAGCAGGCGGTGCGTTGCCAGCGGAATTGATGCAGCCGAGGTGTTACCGGTGGTCTGGATGTCGCGGGCAATTAGGACCGACTCAGGCAGGCCCAATTGCTTGGCAAACTCGTCAATGATGCGCATGTTGGCCTGATGGGGAACGAAAGCGGTGAGTTCCTCGGCCGCAATCCCTGAGACCTCCAGCGCTTGCTGGGCGACTTTGGCCATCTCCCACACGGCCCAGCGGAAGACCGCTTGGCCGTCCTGCCGCAGCGTGGGGAACTCACCCTCTGGGTCCTCGAACGCTTCCTTGATGGTGTGGTCCATACCTACGGCATCCCACTTCGATCCGTCCGAACCCCAGACTGTCGGTCCGATTCCGACGGAATCACTCGGTCCCACGACCGCCGCCCCGGCACCATCGCCCAGCAGGAAAGAGATGCTGCGGTCGGTTGGCTTGGCAAAGTCACTGAGCTTCTCCGCCCCAACGACGAGCACATACTTGGCAACTCCAGCACGAATGAGCGCATCAGCCTGGGCAATACCGTAGGTGTAGCCCGCGCAGGCGGCAGAGATGTCATACGCTGCGGCCGGTGTTGCCCCGACTCGATCAGCCAGCAGCGCCGCAAGAGACGGTGTCTGAACCGAGTTAGAAATCGTCGCAACAATCACCGCGCCAATGGCTCCGGGGTCGATTCCTGCCTTCGCGATTGCTTCTGTGCTCGCTCGCTCGGCCAAATCAATGGCACCCTCGGCGGCACTGGACCGGCGACGCTCGATAATCCCGGTGCGCTGGCGAATCCACTCATCCGAGGAATCAATCGGACCGGCGAGCTCATCATTCGAGACTACGAGGTCGCCTCTGGCTGCGCCCAGGGACATAATCCGGGTTCCCGCAGGGCCGTGGGATTGGCGGAGTTCGGTCATGCCCCGCGCACCATCTCTAGTGCCCCAGCAATATCCTCTGGTGAATTAATCGCCACGGTGGGCACCCCTTTCAATCCGCGCTTAGCAAGACCAGTGAGTGCGCCTGCGGGAGCTAACTCCATCATGCCGGTGATTCCCTGGCTGGCAAATGATTCCATGCATGAGTCCCAGCGCACGGGTCTCGCAATCTGGTCAACCAAATACGAGACATAGGTCTCACCGGAGCTCACCTGAGAACCATCTCGGTTTGTGTAGAGCGGGTAGTGGGGTTCACCCGGAGTGACTTCCGCCGTTGCGGTGGCCAACGCGGCGACCGCGGAGGCCATGTACGGCGTGTGAAAAGCGCCGGCAACGCTCAGCGGAATAACCCGCACGCCAGCCGGTGGGGCCTCGGCAAATGCAGCGAGCGCCGGGAGCGGACCGGCAATTACTGTCTGTCCACCGCCGTTGAAGTTTGCGGCGAAAAGCCCGTGGCGCCCGAGTGCTGCCTCTAGTTCCTCGGCGTCGCCGCCTATGACCGCGCTCATACCCGTTGGTTCGATAGCTGAGGCATCTGCCATCGCGCGTCCGCGCAACGCCACGAGCCGGAGAGCGTCCTCATCGCCGAGCACACCCGCGAGGGCCGCAGCGGTGAACTCCCCGACGGAGTGTCCTGCCATCTGAAGAGATGGTGAAGGGGGAAGCGCCTCAAGCAGGGCGCGCCCGGTCAGGATGCCCGCGGCAACAATGAGGGGCTGTGCAATCGCCGTGTCGGTAATGGTCTCCGCGTCACTGGTCGTGCCATGGGTCACCAGGTCAATACCTATGACTTTTGACCAGCTGGCTAGTGTGACTCGGTAGTCAGGGTTGTCGAGCCAAGGCTCAAGAAAGCCAGGCTTTTGAGAGCCTTGGCCCGGCGCTGCAATAACAAACATAGAGTCCAGTTTCTAGTGGGGCTTGAAAAAACGGTGGTGCGACCCGGCCTACAAATTCCGGAAATCGCTGTAGGCAATCTACAGTGATGTTCCAGATGCGGGGGAAGGCGTGTTCGGCTCGCTCATCGCGCCAAGGATGATGGCTAGGTGAAGGGTCAGAGCGTCGCGGGGTGCGCTGGGGTCCCAATTGAGGGCCTCGGAGACCTTCTTTAGTCGGTAGCGCACGGTGTTCGGGTGCACGAACAGTTCACGGGCGGTCGCCTCTAGAGAATGCCCCGTCTCAAAGTATGTCCACAGGGTTCCGAGCAAATCCAGTGGGTGATCGCGAAGCGGTTCATAAATGCTCGCAATCAACTTTCGCCTGGCTAACGGGTCTCCTGCCAGAGCGCGCTCTGGCAGGAGGTCATCGGCCGCCAAGGGGCGGCCGGCACTCCGCCAACTTTTAGCCACCGAGAAACCAGCAAGAGCAGCCTTGGCACTTTTGACAGCGTCAACGACTGCGGTAACCGTCGGCCCAATGACGAAGCGGCCCGGGCCAAAGCTCTCATCGAGTGCCTGAGCGATATCAACGAAAGTGTGGTGTTGGCGCGGAGCATGGTCATCGTCGAGACGCCGCCCGATCACCACGACCAGTCGATTACCTTGAACGCCGACCAATACGTCGGCGTTGTGGTGTCGGGCGGTGCGCCTGATCCGATCCACATCCACCATGCGAGGACTCGTTCCCACCAGTACGCACACTTCTCCGTGGCCGGTCCACCCGAGTGCCGCAATACGTGAAGGAAGCTCTTGGTCGTATTCACCGCTCAAAATTGAATCTACGACTAGCGCTTCTAGCCTCGCGTCCCAGAGCCCCCGCGCTTCGGCGGCCCTGGCGTAGACATCGGCGGCACCAAAGGCAATCTCCCTGGAATAGAGAAGTATGGCTTCTCGAAGGCCCTGGGGTGCTTCGCGTAGGTGCTCTTCCACCACTTCCACAGTGGCCTTGATGAGTTGAAGAGCCTGCTGCAGGCTTACTGAGCGCAACAGCTCTCTCGGTGCCACGCCGAACACGTCGGAGGCAATCCAGGGTGTCGAGGCGGGGTCCTCGTACCAACTAATGAACGAGCTAATTCCAGTCTGCGCGACCAGACCCACGGCGGACCGACGACCCGGGGGCATATCCCGATACCAGGGAAGTGTTGAGTCAAGTCGTGCCAGGGTTGCCGATGCCATGTCGCCTGAAACATTGCGCAGCCATGACAAGGTTTGTTTCTTTGTCATCGACTGGCTCATGGGATCCCTCGAATCGTCGGTGGCGAGCTGGCCTAGGCGTCGCCGCCGGTTGACCCGCTTGTTCCCGCATTGACATCGTGAAGTTGATATTTCTCGATTGCGCCCTGGTGGGACCCAGCAGGCACGAGGCCTTCTTTCGCCAATTGCTGCAACACCCGCACAACCACCGAGGGGCCATCGATAGCAAACTGCCGTCTGGCGGCGGCTCTCGTGTCACTGAAGCCAAACCCATCAGCGCCGAGAGTCAGGTAGGTGCCCGGCACAAACTCGCGAATTTGGTCTTGGACTGCGTGAGTGAAGTCGCTCACCGCCACGAAGGGACCCGGGGCCCCCTGGAGTTTCTGGGTGACGTAGGGGACCTGCGCGGGCTGGTCTGGATGTAGGAAGTTGTGGCGCTCGGCCGCGACGCCGTCTTTGCGCAACTCATTCCACGAGGTGACTGACCACACGTCGGCGCTCACACCCCAGTCGGTGGCCAGCAGGCCTTGAGCCTCCAGTGCCCACGGCACACCTACGCCGGAGGCGAGGATAGAAGCGCGGGGACCACTTTGGCTTGCTGCGGGCTTGAGGAGGTAGAGACCCTTCAGCAGGCCCTCAACATCCAGGTTGGCGGGTTCTTCTGGCTGAACCATGGGCTCGTTGTAAATCGTCAGGTAATACATGACGTTCGGGTCGGGGTGAGAGCCGCCATACATGCGCTCGAGTCCGGCCTTCACGATGTGGGCGATCTCATAGGCGTAGGCAGGGTCGTAGGTAATGACGGCATGGTTGGTTGATGCCAGCAGCGGCGAGTGGCCATCCGCGTGCTGGAGGCCCTCGCCGGTGAGAGTGGTGCGACCAGCGGTGGCACCCATGATGAAGCCTCTGGCCATTTGGTCTCCGGCAGCCCACATGGCATCGCCCGTGCGCTGGAATCCAAACATGGAGTAGAACACGTAGATCGGGACCATCGGTTCGCCGAGGGTCGCGTAGCTCGTGCCCACTGCCGTAAACGCAGCGAACGCTCCCGCCTCGTTGATTCCGGTGTGCAGAATCTGCCCCTCGGGGCTTTCCTTGTAGGCCAGCAGTAACTCGCGGTCGACCGAGGTGTAGCTCTGGCCGTGGGGGTTGTAAATCTTGGATGTTGGGAAGTAGGCATCCATACCAAAGGTGCGGGCCTCATCGGGAATGATGGGTACCAAGCGGTGGCCAAAATCCTTGTTCTTGAGGAGGTCCTTGAGGAGGCGCGCAAAGGCCATGGTGCTTGCGACCTCTTGTTTGCCAGAGCCCTTTGCTGCTGGTTCATAGACAGAGCTATCCGGAAGACTCACCTGCGTGTAGCGGGAGCGCCGCTCCGGGAGGTAGCCACCGAGTGCTCTGCGGCGCTCGTGCAGATAAGCAATAGCTTCGTCGTGCTCACCAGGGTGGTAGTAGGGAGGCCGATAGACATCCGCCTCGAGGGCTGCGTCCGAGATTGGAATTCGCATGTCATCGCGGAACGCTTTCAGGTTCTCCAGAGTCAGCTTCTTCATTTGGTGAGTGGCGTTGCGGCCTTCGAAGCTGGGTCCTAGGCCGTAGCCCTTGACCGTCTTAGCAAGGATGACGGTGGGTTGGCCCTTGTGCTCCGTAGCAGCCTTAAACGCGGCATAGACCTTGCGATAGTCGTGACCACCACGTTTGAGGTTCCAGATGTCGTCGTCACTCATGTGTGCGACCATGGCCAAAGCTTTAGGGTCGCGACCAAAGAAGTTCTCCCGAACGTAGGCACCGTTTTCAGCCTTGAAGGTTTGGTAGTCACCATCTGGAGTGCGGTTCATCAAATCCCGCAGTGCACCCTCGGTATCAGCCTGCAGGAGCGCGTCCCATTCGCGGCCCCAGACGACCTTGATGACGTTCCAACCTGCCCCGCGGAAGAAGCTCTCAAGCTCCTGGATGATTTTTCCATTGCCGCGAACAGGGCCATCGAGGCGCTGCAGGTTGCAGTTGACAACAAAGGTCAGGTTGTCGAGGTCGTCGTTGGCGGCGAGCTGGAGCGCACCGCGGCTTTCCACTTCGTCCATTTCACCATCGCCCAAAAAGGCCCACACGTGTTGCTGGCTGGTGTCCTTGATACCGCGGTTGTGCACATAGCGGTTGACCTGAGCCTGATAGATGGCATTGATGGGTCCAAGACCCATTGAGACTGTGGGGAATTGCCAGAACTCCGGCATAAGACGCGGGTGGGGATACGACGACAGACCGCCACTGGGGTGGGACTTCTCTTGCCGGAAGCCATCGAGCTGGTCGCTACTGATGCGCCCCTCGAGGAAGGCCCTGGCATACATACCTGGCGAGGCATGGCCCTGGTAGAAGATCTGGTCGCCGCCACCGGGGTGGTCTTGTCCGCGGAAGAAATGGTTGTGGCCCACCTCGTAGAGGGCTGCGGAGGACGCGTAGGTGGAGATGTGGCCACCCACGCCGATGCCCGGTCGTTGGGCGCGGTGGACGGTAATGGCTGCGTTCCAGCGAATCCACGCCCGATAGCGACGTTCAATGTCTTCATCACCCGGGAACTCGGGTTCGTTCTCCGGTGCGATGGTGTTGAGGTAATCGGTGGTCGGGACCATTGGAACGCCCAGGTGCAGCTCTTTGGAGCGCTTGAGCAAGCTCAGCATGATCTCTCGGCCGCGCTGGTGCCCAGACTGCGCTACGACCGAATCAAGGGATTCGCGCCACTCGCTGGTTTCTGCTGGGTCAGAGTCCATCTGGTTAAACGAGTATGGGTCTTGGTCGTTGACAGCCACCCTGACCTCTTCCTGGTTGTGGTAGATCGGGAACACGCGCGCCGGGATCGCCAGCACATATGAACCACCAGTCTAGTCACCCACTCCGAGGGTCAACAGAGCGAGACGCGGGCCCAAAAGTGGTTTACGATGGGGCGTTGGGCCTGTAGCTCAGTTGGTTAGAGCGCCACGTTTACACCGTGGATGTCGGGGGTTCGAGTCCCTCCGGGCCCACCAAACGTTAGGCGAACAGCGCCATCATCAGGGCGAGGTAAATGCCGACGAAAATGGTGGGGGTTACGTACTTCACCACCCACATCCAGCGGGCACTGGCGGGAGCCACTCCAGATTGTCCAGAGAGCTCCTGGGCCTCTGATGCGACCTGGAACTGAACGAGCGCGCCCAAAATTCCTGAGGCCAGCAGAATGCCTGCCGCGGCGATGCGAATGGGGAGATTCGTCTGCGCCAAACCAAACTGCAGCAGAGCGACCGTGGTAATGAGAAGAATTGTGGGCCCAAGCTGCGAGACGACCAAGGTGGTGCGAAGTTGGTGCCACGAGGTGGTGTGCTCAGATGTCATGATGTCCTTGCAATCTATGAAGTCCTAACCCCAAGACTAGTTCAGTCACCAGAGAGGCCATCGTGACACGACCTGTGGTGTTGGTGATGATTGCTGCTCTGCTCTGGGGCACCACCGGCACCGCAGCTTTTTGGCTCGGCCCTGAGGTATCACCGCTCGCGATTGGTGCAGCGACGATGGGAATTGGCGGCGTCGTCCTTGGGCTGCTCGGCGGGTCATCCAGCCTGGCGGTCCTCCGCGATGGTGGCGCCACACTCTGGTCCGTGCTCGGGATTGTGGGCGTTGTGGTCTACCCGTTGACGTTCTATTGGGGAATGTCCCAAGCGGGCATCGCTCTGGGCAACCTCATTGCCTTGGGTCTTGGGCCACTAGCCGTCGCCCTCCTGGAGTGGGGGGTGGATCGCTCCGCGCCCTCTCGCCTCTGGTGGTTTTCCTCCGCTGTTGCGCTCGCTGGAATCGCGCTCATGAGTTCAGCCAAAGTCGATCTCGGCGGTGGTCGCGAGAGCAATGTGGCACTGGGAGTGGTGCTGGCGGTGGTTGCCGGCGGGGCCTATGGGCTCTATACCTATGCGTTCGGACGTTTGATTGAGCGAGGCCACACACCGCGAGCAGTCATCGGAGCGATGTTCGGGGGGGCCTCGCCGATTCTCCTGGTGGTATTGCTAATGACGGGGGCAGGTATTTTTGCGTCGGGTCTTCACGTTGCCCTCGTCGGATACCTCGTTCTTGGTCCCATGGTCATCGCCTATGTGGCGTTCTCTCTCGCGCTCAGGACGTTGCGCTCGAGCACGGTTGCCTCGCTGGCGCTCCTGGAACCACTAGTCGCTGGGGTCCTGGCCGTTGCAGTCGTGGGCGAAAGACTCGGAGCACTCGCGTGGGTGGGCGGCTTCACTGTTCTCGGCGCGATGGTTGTTCTCTCTCGTGACAACGGGGCGCGAGCATCCTCCAAGAACGCCTATTCTTAGTCCATGGTTGACAGTGAGTTGCCTGAGGACACTGAGGAGACCGAGGGTCCCCGCAGGAAGACCTTTTCCCCACCGGCTGAGGATGCAGCGTTTACCGGCGCGCTGCCGGTGATGGGGGACTTTGACGATTTCGGCGCTCCGGTTGAGCCGCTCGTCCCCGCTGTTCTGATGCCAAGCCCTGCCCTTGCTCCCCCGGTTCGCACATCGCTGAGCGACGAAGAGATTCTGTCCAAGTTCAGTGGCGACGCGGCGGGAAACACTGCCGAGCTGATGAATGAGCTCGAAGCCCAGGTCGCCCTTCGTGAAAAAGAGGAAGAAGCGTTCACCGTGTGGGCAGATCTCACGCGGGCCACACGCGGCGAATCCGCTGAGGCGATCATCGCCCGAGAGCGGATTGTTTTTGGTGGAGGCCCCCCTGAGCCCGTTGATCTCTCCGAGGACGATGACGACCTCGGGGAAGCCGATGACGTCGCCGCTCCCATCCCCGCTGATGGAGGAGACCCGCCAGAGGAGGACGCTCCGGAGGGGGAAGCTCCAGAGCACGACGGGGCAGAGCCCGACGAGGCCCTCGAGCGTGCCGCTGTGCCCGTGGAAGACGACCCGTGGCCGCTGAACCATGGTGACGACGAGCCCCAGGTGGAGGCTGTTCGGAGTCGCGCGGCTCGGGAGGAGCCTCTCAAGGACTATGTTCCCCTCGTTGACCACACCGGATTGGAGCCCACCGCGGACAACCACAGGGTGCTCTCGACAGCAGGGTTGTTCTGGAGTTGGTGGGCCACGCTGACGCCGATTGTGGGCATCGTTGCCGGAGCGTTCTTGGTCTCGCGCGGGCTCGGGCTCGTCGAGACTGTGGTCTCTCTTGGCGCTGCAGGCCTCCTCTCCGGCGGGCTCGTCGCAGCCAGTGCCTATGCCGGTGCCCGGACTGGTCTCTCGACCCTCCACACCGCCCAGATGACCTTTGGTCGGCACGGCAACGTGGTGCCCTCGGTGTTGATTGTTGTCATTCGCATTGCTCTCGTCAGTCTTCTGATCGTGGGGGCTGAGACCCTGGTGACGCGGATCGTGACCGGCGCTGGTTGGTGGCCCTTTGAGGTGTGGATTCTTCGCGTGGCGATGACGGCGGCCATCGCGGGGCTTGTTCTGACCCTTGCTCTGTTGGGCGGGCGGGTGTTGCGGGTTGCCCTCTATGTCACCGCCGGGGTTCAGGTGCCAGCAATTATTGGCTTTGTTTTTCTCACGGCCCCCACCCTCAGCTTCGCTGGGGTGACAGGATGGGCAAGCCCTGGCCTCCCGGTTGTGGCTCTTGGCTCTCTGGCGCTGTCGGTTCTGTTGGTGCTCTGTGGCCACACCGGAGGAGACCTTGCCAGGTATCACCGGGGTGGCGGTAGCGCTCGCGGTGCGGTGGGCACCCTGACGGGGCTCGTTGCGGTTATCCCTACTCTTATCTTTGTCTCCTATGTGGCCGTGGTGGCAATCGGCTCGCCCCGCAGTGCCCTGACGCTGGTGACTGATCCGGTGGGCACGCTAGCTGCTGACATGCCCCCGTGGTATCCGGCACCGCTGCTTATTGGTCTAGTCCTACCGCTTGTCGGTCTTGCGTCTTTGGCGCTCTTCTCTGGCGGCTTGGCGAGTCTCTCGGCAGGTCTGCGTATTTCGCGGCCGTTGGCGACGACGGTCTTTGCTGTGATTTCTCTGGCGGCCGTGGCAGCTGTGATTGCTGTGGGGCAACCTGTGGCCGGCTATGTCCCAAGCCTGCTCTATGTCGCCGGTGTGGTTCTGGCTGCGTGGGGCGCAAGTTTCGCACTCGACGTAGCACTCGGGGCGAAGCGCCTTGATGATGTGGCCTCTGGACCACTGCCGACATGGCGCGTGGCGCCGCTAGCCGGAATGACTCTTGGCGTCAGTGCAGGTCTTGGCATGATTACGTCCTCGGTCCCGTGGCTTGGTTGGCTCGGCTACCTGCTGCCCCTTCTGGAGATGGCAGGCTTTGTTGATTTGAGTTCTGGTCAATCGGGAGTGCTGGTCGCGCTCGTAGTCTCTGGACTCGTGAGCGCCATAGCCGCGCTGGCTCTGCGGGCGAAGACTGTTCGGGTGGCGCATGGCTAAACCCACTCTGGAATCTGTTCTGGCGCAGGTCGACACGCTCTGGCCGGAATCTGGGGCGGAGGAGTGGGATTCCCCCGGGCTCGTGGTGGGGTCGTCGCAGCAGGCCATCGACTCAATCCACCTGGTGGTGGATGTCACGCCGGAGACTATTGCGGAGGCCAGAGAGGCCGGGGCCGACCTGATCATTGCCCACCACCCTCTGCTACTCAGGGGCGTCACGAGCGTTGCGGAATCAACGTATAAAGGCTACGTGGTGGCCGAGCTCATTCGGGCTGGAGTAGCACTCTACTCGGCTCACACCAACGCCGATGTGGTGCCCACGGGAACGTCCAGTCGACTCGCTGACTTGATTGGGGTTGTCGGGCACGAGCCCTTGGTCCCAGGGTTACGACCTGGGCATGGCCTGGGACGTGTTGGCTCGCTCCCACAAGAGACGAGCCTCTACGAGCTTGCCGTGGCCCTCGGCGAGGTCCTGCCACAGACCGCAGTTGGCCCTGTTATTGCCGGAGAACCTGACGCTCGAGTGAAACGGGTGGCCGTGTGTGCTGGTGCCGGGGATTCCTTATTGCAGGAGCCAGCCGTACTCGATAGCGACGTGTACATAACCAGTGACTTGCGACACCATCCAGCCAGCGAGTTTCGCGAGCACGCTAAACTTTTTGGCGGGCCAAGTCTCATCACCATCTCGCACTTTGCTGCCGAGTGGCTCTGGCTCGACGGGGCAGCCGAGGAACTTCGTTCGCTGCTGGGTATTGGGGTCTCCGTGAGCGAGCTGAATACCGATCCGTGGACTTTCCAGGTTCAACGAGTGGGGGAGTGACCGTGGCACTGAGTGCACCCCCCGAAGTCCAAGCCAAGTTGTTGGACATGGCCGATTATGACCGAGCCCTTACCCGCGCCAGAACAACCCAGTCGGCGCTGTCTGACACCCTCCACATCCCAAGCCTCAGTGCAGCCGTGGAAGAACTGAAGGGCCGCCGGCACGAGGCTTTTGTGGAGCTGGAGGGCATTCGATCCGAGCTTGCCCGAGCAGAGTCTGACGTGGTGATTGTCGAGATGCGCATTGCCACTGACAAAGAACGCCTCGAACACACCGCCTCTGCCAAGGACGCGCAGGGCTTGGAACACGAACTTCAGAGCTTGATGGGAAGGCGCTCTGACTTAGAAGACATTGAGCTGGCGATCATGGAACGACTCGATGACGCCGAGGCCGCCGAGGCACAAATCGCAGGAGACCTCGCCACTGCAGAGGATGCCCTCGCTCACGCGCGCAGCGAGGAACAAACCCAGAGCGCTGAGCTGGCCACCGAGGTGGCCCGCCTCGGATCGGCCAGAGCTGAACTGGTTGCCCTCTTGCCCTCTGATCTAGTGGCACTCTACGAGCGCCAACGAGAGCGTTACGGGCAAGGAGCTTCTCACCTGAGGGCGGGTATTTCTAGTGCCAGCGGTGTCGCCCTCACCGAATCGGACATCCAGAGCGTTCGTCAAGCACCGGCGAATGAGGTGCTGTTGTGTCCTGATAGCAACGCCATTCTCATTCGAACAGCAGAGTCTGGCCTGTGACTTACCAGCGGCTGGTGATTGAGGCCGATGGCGCATCCAGAGGTAATCCTGGTGATGCCGCTGGCGGGGCAGTAGTCATTGATCCCGAGACGGGTGCCGTGATTGCCTCTGCGGGAATCCTCTGCGGTGTCGCCTCCAACAACGTTGCCGAATACCGCGGAATGATCGAGGGCGTCAAGACTGCTTTGGAGATCTCACCCTCTGCACGCCTTCACATTCGCATGGATTCCAAACTCGTCGTGGAACAAATGTCCGGGCGTTGGAAAATCAAGCACCCCGACATGCAGGCTTTAGCGACGGAAGCCAGGGCGCTCCTCGTGGGATGTTCCGTCGCCTTCGAATGGGTTCCCCGAGAAGAGAACTCCCGAGCTGATGCCGCGGCGAACCGGGCTCTCGATTCAGTGGCGTCCTATCGCGAGCTCTAGTGCGAGGAGTCTCACTGCTCTACGCTGGCAGTGTTGGAAAGGGTCGGCCAGGCGGTCGCGTCACTATTTCGGTAGTGCCGAGGAACGTCCGGGCTCCAGAGAGCAGGACGGTGGGTAACACCCACCCGGAGTAATCCGCGAGATAGTGCCACAGAAAGTAAACCGCCCGAGCAATCGGGTAAGGGTGAAACGGTGGTGTAAGAGACCACCAGAGATTCGGGTGACCGAATCTGCTCGGTAAACCTCGTCCGGAGCAAGGCCAAACAGACACCACTGAAGTTGCTCGCTTGGGTGTCGGGTAGGCCGCTAGAGAGTGTTGGTAACAGCCCTCCGAGAAAGATGGTCGCCACCGAAGTTCGCTTCGGGACAGAACCCGGCGTATCGGCCGGCCCCTTCCCTCGCCTCTACAGGCTACGAAGTACGGTGACCACCTTGCCAAGCACTGTTGCGTGGTCACCAAGAATCGGCTCGTAGGCGCTGTTTTGTGGCAGTAGCCAGGTGTGGCCATCGCGTTGCTTAAACACCTTCACCGTGGCTTCCTCATCCAGCATGGCCGCCACAATGTCGCCATTGTTGGCCGTCGCCTGCTGGCGGATGACGACCCAGTCCCCGTCACAGATCGCGGCGTCAATCATGGAATCACCGACGACTTTCAACATAAAGAGCTCGCCGTTGCCGACGAGGGTCCTGGGGAGGGGGAGAACATCTTCCACCTGTTGCTCTGCGGTGATCGGAATACCGGCGGCAATGCGACCTACCAGTGGGACGTTCACGACGCTGTCGCCGCGTGGCACCAAGGAGACCACAGGTTGGTCTGGCTCTGGAGTTAGACGTTTGACGATCTCTAACGTCCGAGCTGTGTTGGCGTGACGCTTGATGAACCCGGCCCGTTCGAGCTGGCTCAACTGGTGCGACACGCTCGAGGTAGAGGAGAGCCCGGTGTTGTCGCAAATCTCTCGCATGCTCGGCGGAACCCCACGTGAGTCAAGAGAGTGCTCGATAAAGGCCTGAATCTTCTGCTGCTGTTCGGTCAACATGACCCCAGGGTAGCCGATGTCGAACACTTTTTCTACACATGCGTTCGAATCTGTCCACAGCGTGTCGGTGGTGGCTGATGAAATAGAGACTGTTCGGTACTTGACAATCTATGGATTCGAACATATATTCGAAACAGAGATTCGGACCCGGTCCTCCCGGCCGAGGGCCGGGTCCGGAATCTCGACCAGCTAAGGAGAGTAATCATGACCAGCTCCACACTTCGCATCACCCGCAGAGGACGCGTCGTCCTCGCAGCATTATGCGCTTTTCCCGTTGTCGCAGTCTCCCTCTTGGTGACGTCTCCTGGTGCACTCGCTGAGAGCACGGCATCGTCTAACAACTTTGAGTACGTGACCGTGGTGTCCGGGGACACCCTGTGGGCGATTGCCGAGATGATTGATCCCACCGGTGACCCGCGAGACATGGTGGTCGAGCTGATGACCCTGAACCAGCTGACCAGCGCCAACCTGAGCCCTGGGCAAGAGCTTGCGATTCCCCGCTAGGGGGTAAGCCAGTAGCCTGCCCGGCTACGATTATCGCGTGGCCACTCTTGACGACTTGCCGGTTCGGGCTGACCTTGTAGGGAAGAAGCCCTATGGCGCTCCCATGATCGCGGTTCCCTACGCCCTTAACGTCAACGAGAACACCCACCCGATTCCAGCCGTAGTGCGCGAGTCCATCCTGACGGCGGTGAGCGCGTCGTTGGAAACCATCAACCGCTATCCGGACAGGGAGTTCACTGGGCTCCGGAACGCGCTTGCCTTCTACTCGAACTCACGCGGCTCTGTCACCACAGTTAGCCCCGAGATGGTGTGGGCAGCCAACGGCTCCAATGAGGTTCTTCAGCACGTGCTTCAGGCGTTTGGTGGGCCAGGTCGCAGTGCTTTGGGATTTCCCCCCACGTATTCCATGCACCCGATCATTGCCGAAGCGACTGGAACCAGTTGGGTTCAGGGCTCCCGGGGCCTCGACTACAGCCTGAGCGCGGATTCTGTGGCGGAGGACATTCGAGCACACCAGCCCGACCTCGTGTTCTTCTGTGCTCCCAATAACCCGACGGGCACTCCGGTGTCGCTTGATGTGATTGAGGCCGCCTATGGCGAGACACCAGGAATAGTTCTGGTGGATGAGGCCTATGTCGAATTTTTGCCCGAAGGCTCTCCCACCGCCCAGGACTTGCTGCCAGGTCGTGAGCGGCTGATTATTTCCAGGACGATGTCGAAGGCGTTCGCCTTTGCGGGGGCCAGAGTTGGCTACATCCTGGCCGACCCCGCGGTAAATGACGCCCTGCGTTTGGTGCGTTTGCCCTATCACCTCTCTGCGCTCACCCAGGCGGCAGCGGTGTCAGCACTTCGTCACGCGGATGTGATGCTCGCCATGGTTGACGACATTCGGTCTCAGCGCGATCGACTTCTTCGGGAGTTGCCGGTGCTTGGTTACAGCGTTCACTCCTCACACGCGAACTTTGTCCTCTTTGGGGGGATTGCTAACCCCCAGAAGCTGTTTGCGGAGCTGTTGGAGCGGGGAATCCTGGTGAGGGATGTGGGGATTGCGCACCACCTTCGAGTCACCGCGGGCACCGCCGAGGAGACCACGGCGTTTCTTGACGCACTGGCTACACTGAAGGCGTGACGTCCCCCCGCACTGCGACTCTCGAGCGCAGCACCTCTGAATCATCGGTTCGGCTGTCCCTGAACCTTGATGGCACCGGCCGTTCCTCCATTTCCACGACGGTCCCCTTTTATGACCACATGCTGACGGCACTCTCTAAGCACTCTTTGATTGATCTTGAGATTGACGCCAGCGGCGACACCGATATTGATGTTCACCACACCGTGGAGGACACCGCTATCGTGCTCGGGCAGGCAATCCTGCAGGCGCTTGGCGATAAAGTAGGCATCGCGCGTTTCGGTGACGCTCTGGTGCCACTGGACGACGCCCTTGCAAGAGCCGTGGTGGATGTTTCTGGGCGGCCTTATCTTGTCCACACGGGCGAACCTGAGGGCTTTGAGTATCACGCCATCGGCGGCCACTTCACTGGGTCTTTGGTGCGACACGTGTTCGAAGCCATCACGATGCACGCCGACTTGACTGTTCACATCACGGTGCTCGATGGCCGGGACCCCCACCACATCGCTGAGGCCGAGTTCAAAGCCTTCGCCAGGGCACTACGGAAGGCCGTCGCGCTGGATTCACGCGTTGAGGGCATTCCCTCGACCAAGGGCGCCCTCTAATAGTGAGCCCTCGTGTTGTTGTCTATGACTACGGCTCAGGCAACGTTCACTCAGCTCTCAAAGCTCTCGAGCACGCTGGCGCAGATGTCCTGCTGACCAACGACCGTGAGGAAGCCCTCGAGGCGCATGGCCTCGTGGTCCCCGGTGTTGGTGCTTTCGCAACTGTGATGGCTGGTCTGCGCGAGGTTGGGGGCGAAGAGGTCATCGACAAGCGGGTTGCCGGCGGACGACCCGTGCTCGGCATTTGTGTCGGCCTTCAAATCATGTTTGAGCGCGGGCTGGAACACGGGGTCGACACCCCAGGCCTTGGGCAGTGGCCGGGGACGGTTGCGCAACTCGAGGCGCCGATATTGCCCCACATGGGGTGGAACACTGTTGACGTCGCTCCCGGAAGTTCGTTGTTCAGGGGGGTTGAATCGGAGCGCTTCTACTTCGTGCATTCCTACGCGGCCACGACATGGCTTCTGGATGACACCGGATCGCTTCCGGCGCCCCTGGTCTCGTATTCAACTCACGAACAGAAATTCGTCGCGGCTGTCGAAAATGGCCCCCTCAGCGCCACACAGTTTCACCCGGAGAAATCGGGGGAGGCGGGGCTTGCCCTCTTGCGCAACTGGGTAACATCGTTGGTCTGAGCCCGAAAAAACGGCTCGCCTTAACGGGGTAGTATTTCTATCTTGTGCACCGTGGCTGATGCGATGCGCTTCTCCCTCTCACAAGGTCACATGCCTCCACCGTTATGAATGAATTCTCTCAATCGCCTTCGTTGATTCTTTTGCCCGCTGTCGATGTCGCCGATGGGAAAGCCGTTCGGCTCACTCAGGGAGAGGCCGGCACCGAAACCTCGTATGGGGACCCGGTTGAGGCGGCCGAAGAGTGGATGCGCCAGGGAGCGCAGTGGTTACACCTCGTGGATCTTGACGCCGCATTCGACCGCGGCGACAACCGCGCCGTCATTCGTCGCGTGGTGAAGGCCGTCGGTCGAAAGGTGAACGTCGAGCTCTCCGGTGGGATTCGCGACGACGAATCCTTGGAGAACGCTCTCTCCACGGGCGCTGTACGAGTGAACCTCGGAACCGCCGCACTCGAGAACCCCGAGTGGACCGCTCACGTCATCTCCGAATATGGCGAAGCCATCGCCGTGGGACTTGATGTTCGCGGCGAAACGCTTGCTGCCAGGGGATGGACGAAAGAGGGCGGCAATCTCTTTGCCACGCTCGACCGTCTCAACGAGTGTGGGTGCGCTCGCTATGTTGTCACTGACGTCACCAAAGACGGCACCATGCGCGGCCCCAACATTGAACTGCTGAAAAATGTGCTCTCCCAGACCAATCACCCCGTGATTGCCTCGGGGGGCATATCCTCGCTCGATGACGTCGCGGCGCTTCGCGAGTTAGTGCCCCTTGGCCTGGAAGGCGCCATTCTCGGGAAAGCCCTGTATGCCGGAGCGTTCACGCTCACTGAGGCTCTGGATGTTGCCGGGGGTTGATTCGGCCGGCCAGCCTTTCGAGGGCCGGTCTTTTTCTGCTAACCCTTTCGCTGGCGATTCTGGCGAAGCGGATCAGGTTCTCGGTGAAACTCTTGCTGCCTTCCAGGAACTCCTCGAAGCGGACCCGGAGCAGCGCACCCAGATCGAGTTGGCCACGGCGTGGGGTCACTGTGTGACAGCGCTTGGCAGGGCACGAGTGCTGAGCCCGCTGATTGCCGAGGCAGGTGATTACGGGGTTAGCGAGACCGGCGCACTGGTCGAAAAAACGCAGGAGCTCTCTGTTCCACAGCTCGAGGGGCCAGATGGACGAGCCGTTGCGCCGGTTTTCAGTGATGTGGCTGCCATGGCCAGGTGGAATTCAACGGCGCGCCCCATTCCAGTCGAGGGGTCGAGGGCTGCGCTTGCCGCTGCCAGCGAAGGGCTCGCTCTGGTCCTCGACCCTGGCTCACCTGGCGCCAGGGTCTTTCGTCGCAGTGCTCTCCAGGCGGCCGCCAGCGGCACGGATTACCTGGCCCCCTGGAGTGATGACGCGGTCCGGGCTGGTTTCGCCGCGGTGCTGAGTGATTACCCAGAGGTTGCTGTTCACCGCGTGATATGTGGAGACCCCAGTCAAACCCTCGCCGGGCCCGAGGTTCTTGTTGTCCTCGGTGTTGTCCGAGGGCTTGGGCCTGACGTCGTGCCTTCGATGCTCACGGAAATCTCGACCCGATGGGCTAGCAACCCCGTAGTCGCAGAGCGTTGTGATGGGGTCGGGGTGAAAGTGTTGCCGGCTTAGTTGACCGGACCCGTGTATTTTTCGCCGGGGCCCTGACCGGGGGCATCGGGGAAAGTTGAGGCTTCTCTAAAGGCCAGTTGCACACTGCGCAACCCATCGCGCAGGCTCCTGGCGTGGTGGTCACCGATTTCGGGTGCGGCAGCGGTGATTAGCCCGGCGAGTGCAGTGATCAGCTTTCTGGCCTCCGCGAGGTCAGTTTCCTGCTCAGGGTTGTTGGCAAGCCCGCACTTGACGGCCGCTGCGGAGAGAAGGTGGACCGAGACGGTCGTAATGAGCTCGACCGCTGGAACTTCAGCAATATCGCGTGCCTCGTCGCCGATGGAATCACTCACAGCGTTACAAACCTTCCACTCGCATACCGGCCTAAAGCCTGCTATCGTTGCCCATGCTTCTCCCTCCCAGAGTGGGAAGCATGCGAAAGTGGAGAAACCTCCCACCCGCGTGGGCCTGCTGGACTAAGGCTACCGGGTCGTTGTACTCCGTGAATCTCATCAGGTTCACAGCGTTAAGGGTGCGAAATAGCCACCACGGCTATGGGGTTTGTCTGTCTATCGCTGGAACCACACGCTGACAGAACAGGAGACAGGTATCAGCGATCCCAGGATTAACGACCGCATTCGGGCAAGCGAGGTTCGCCTTGTTGGACCCGAAGGTGAGCAGGTCGGAGTCGTGCGCATTGACGTGGCTCTGCGGTTAGCTCAAGAAGCTGACCTCGACTTGGTTGAAGTGTCACCTGATTCGAACCCACCCGTAGTCAAGGTTATGGACTACGGAAAGTTCAAATACGAGGCGGCACAGAAAGCCAAGGAAGCCCGCAAGAACCAGGCGAACACGATCCTCAAGGAGGTTCGGTTCCGACTGAAGATCGACACACACGACTACGAGACTAAGCGCAAGCGTGCAGAGAGTTTCTTGCAGGCCGGTGACAAGGTCAAGGCGATGATTTTGTTCCGCGGACGTGAGCAATCGCGTCCCGAACAAGGTGTTCGACTTCTGCAGCGGTTTGCCGAGGATGTTGCGCAAAACGGAGTTGTGGAATTCACCCCAACTATTGATGGTCGCAACATGGTGATGATCATTGCTCCTCTGAAATCGAAAGCGGATGCAAAGGCCGCCCAGGCTAAAGCGAAGACCGCCAAACCAGTCCGCGAAACCGAGCCAGTGGTAATCCTTGACGACGTAGCGGCAAAGGCGAAAGCACCAGCGGCAGCAAAAAGTCCAGCGGTAGCAAAGACCCCAGCGGCGAAAGCACCGGCTGCCGCCAGGACACCGAAGGCCGCCCCCAAGACCACCAAAGAAAAGAAGGAAGAGACAGATGCCTAAGCAGAAGAGCCACTCGGGAACGAAGAAGCGCTTCAAACTGACCGGCACAGGCAAGGTCATGAAGCAGGGCGCAGGAATGCGTCACAACCTGGAGAAGAAGTCAACCAAAGTAACCCGCCGCCTCAACCAGGAACAGGTCGTCGCGCCGGCGGACGCCAAAGTCATCAAGAAGTTGCTCTCCAAGTAAGCCCGACCACAAAGGACAAAAATCATGGCACGTGTAAAGAATGCGGTAAATGCACACAAGAAACGTCGGGTGGTTCTCGAGCGCGCTCAGGGTTACCGCGGCCAGCGCTCCAGGCTTTACCGCAAGGCAAAAGAGCAGGTCATCCACTCGCTGGTGTACAGCTACCGCGATCGTCGCGCACGCAAGGGCGACTTCCGTCGCCTCTGGATTCAGCGCATCAACGCGGGCGCTCGCGCTAATGGCATGACCTACAACCGCTTTATTCAGGGCCTTGGCCTTGCCGGTGTTGAAGTTGACCGTCGCATGCTCGCCGAGCTTGCCATCCACGAGCCAGGCGCGTTCGCCACACTCGTTCAGGAAGCCAAGAAGGCTCTCCCGAAGGACACCTCGGCACCGGTCATCAAGTAGTTTCTCTCCAGGTTGATGAAGGCCACGCGCATTACGCGCGTGGCCTTCATCGTTATACGCCGTTAACCGAGCCTTCAGCTGGCATTTGGTCCAGGCACATAGTCTGGACACGTGCTAGAAAACCCCAGGTCACCTGCTGTTCGCGCTGTTGCGAAGCTTGCGAAGAAGCAGCGCCGCACGGAAGCTCGCCTGTTCTTGGTGGAAGGTCCCCAGGCTGTTCGCGAGGCCCTGCTCACTCGACCTGAGCTCGTTGTGGATGTGTTCATTACCCAGGCTGCGATGGACCGTCATAAGGACCTGGTCTCCCTGGCAGCCGAGCACCAGCTTCAGTTGACGCTCGCCACCGAGAAGGTGCTCGAGGAAATGGCCGACACGGTGACCCCGCAGGGCGTGGTGGCGGTGTGTGGTTTCAACGATGTGACCCTGGGTGATGTTCTGGCGAAGAAGCCAGCGCTAATCGCGCTGCTGCATCAGGTTCAAGATCCCGGCAATGTTGGCAACATTATTCGCACGGCCGATGCGGCCGGTGCTGATGCCGTCGTGGTCACTGCCGAGAGCGTTGATGTTTTTAACCCCAAAGCGGTTCGTGCAAGCACCGGCAGTCTTTTTCATGTCCCGATTGTGGTGGGCGTTGACCTGGCTGTGACGATTAGTGCTCTCAGGGCCGCCGGGGTTTCTGTGCTGGCTACAGATGCCGGTGGCCGGAGCCTGAATGAGGTTCTGGACTCCGGCGCCTTGGCGAAACCCGTCGCCTGGTTGCTTGGCAATGAGGCGCATGGCCTGAGCGATGAGGACGAGGCCTTAGCGGATGGCGTGGTGTCGGTGCCAATCTTTGGCAAGGCCGAGTCGTTGAGCTTGCAAACTGCAGCGGCCGTGTGTTTATACGAGTCGGCATTTGCCAAGCGACGCTGAGCCTTACGCCTTATAGACTTGGCGCTCGTGTCCTCGTCTCACGAAATTTCCGCGGAGAGCGTCGCTTCGGCTGTTGCTGGGGCTGTTGAGGCTTTCGCGCGCGCGAGCACACTGGACGTGCTCAAGAAAGAGAAAACCACCCATCTAGGCGAGCGCTCAGAACTTTCGTTACTGAACGCGACCCTGCGCGACGTGCCAGCAGATCGGAAGGCCGAGGCCGGCAAGCTGATGGGTGAGGCCAAGAGCGAGGCTCAGGCTGCATACCACAAGGCAGAGGCTCTCCTCGAAGCCGCAGAAGAAGCTGCAAGCCTCCAGGAGGAGGCCCTCGATATGACGGCTATCGGCGCCAGGCGCCACCAGGGGGCTAGGCATCCCCTCAGCGTCTTGATGGAGGACATGGCCGATGTGTTTGTCTCCATGGGGTGGGAGATTGCCGAGGGACCGGAGCTCGAACACGAGTGGTTCAACTTTGACGCCTTGAACTTCGATGCTGATCACCCTGCTCGGGCTATGCAGGACACCTTCTTTATTGAGCCAGTGGATCGCCACATGGTGCTTCGCACACACACCAGCCCCGTTCAGATTCGCTCCCTGCTCGAGCGAGAACTGCCGGTCTATGTGGTGGCTCCCGGTCGCGTGTATCGCACGGATGAGCTTGATGCCACCCACACCCCGGTGTTCCACCAAATTGAGGGCATCGCCATTGATAAGAACCTCACGATGGCCCACTTGCGCGGAACCCTAGAGCACCTAGCCCGCGCGATGTTTGGTGACGAGGCCAAGATTCGCCTGCGACCTAACTATTTTCCTTTCACTGAACCGAGCGCCGAGCTCGATATCTGGCACCCCACCTTTAGCGGGGGAGCGCGCTGGATTGAGTGGGGCGGCTGTGGCATGGTCAACCCCAACGTGCTGCGCGCCGCTGGGATTGACCCCGAGGAGTATCAAGGCTTTGCCTTCGGTATGGGTATCGAGCGGACATTGATGTTTAGAAACAACGTGCAGGACATGCGCGACATGGTGGAGGGCGACGTTCGATTCTCCGGTCAGTTTGGGATGGTGGTCTAGTGCGCGTCCCGCTGTCCTGGCTAGGTGAATACGTCGAACTCCCGGCGAAGACCACCCCAGAATCCGTTCACGAGGCGCTGGTCTCAGTGGGTCTTGAAGAAGAAGAGATCCACCGCTTCGAGCTCAGTGGTCCCGTAGTCGTCGGCGAAGTACTTGATTTCGTCGATGAGCCCCAAAGCAATGGGAAGACCATTCGCTGGTGCCAAGTGAAAGTGGCAGCCAAGGACGCTCCTGATGCTCCCGCTGTTCGCGGGATTGTCTGTGGAGCCCACAACTTTGTCGTCGGCGATCAGGTTGTTGTGGCACTCCCGGGTTCCGTTTTGCCGGGACCGTTTCCGATTTCCGCCAGAAGTACCTATGGCCACGTCTCCGATGGAATGATCGCCTCGGCCAAAGAGCTTGGCCTCGGCGATGACCACTCGGGGATTTTGCGGTTAGTCACCATGGGGATCTCGGCCGAGGTTGGTACTGATGCCATCAGCCTGCTCGGCCTTGACGATGTGGCCGTAGAAGTCAACGTCACGCCGGATCGGGGCTATGCGCTCTCGATTAGAGGAATTGCTCGCGAATATCACCACGCGACCGGCGCTGCTTTTCGCGACCCGGCTGGGACGCTAAGCCCCGCCCAGGGCAGTGGATATGACGTGTCCCTCTCGGACGACGCTCCGATTCGCGGCACCAGGGGGTGCCACACCTTCGTAGCGCGCACCGTGCGCGGTATTGACCCGACCCTGCCCACTCCACCGTTCATGGTCGCAAGGCTCGTGCTCGCAGGTATTCGCTCGATTTCCCTCCCCGTGGACATCACCAACTACGTGATGCTCGAGATGGGGCAACCCCTGCACGGCTACGACCTTAATCGCCTCTCCGGTGGAATAACTGTCCGTCGAGCGAAGCCGGGAGAGAAGCTCACCACTCTGGATGGGCTCGAGCGCAGTCTGGATCCTGAGGACCTTCTGATTACGGATGGGTCTGGGCCTATCGGGCTTGCGGGCGTGATGGGTGGTGTGACCACCGAGATTACTGATGCGACCCGCGATGTTCTGATCGAAGCGGCCGGCTTCGATCAGGTTTCCATTGCTCGCACGGCCAGGCGGCACAAGCTTCCGAGCGAGGCATCCAAGCGTTTTGCCCGGGGTGTTGACCCGATGGTTGCCGCCGCAGCCGCCGAGCGCGCCGTTGAATTGTTGGAGCGCTACGCCGGTGGCACCAGAGATTCTCTCGGCGCCTCAGTGTTTGAGCCAGGAGCAGGCCAGTACGCCCCTGTCCACCTTGCTCACGATGCGGTGCTGGCCCTGACGGGCATGGCGGTGGACCGCTCGGCTACCGCTGAAATTTTGCGCTCTATCGGCGCGACCGTGGACGAAACGGATGCCGGCCTGACTGTGACCCCGCCATCCTGGCGACCCGACATTGTCGATGCTCCTGGCGTGGTCGAAGAAGTTGCGCGGATTGTCGGCTACGACAAGATTCCCTCCGCGCTGCCGCCAGCGCCGTCGGGCCGGGGGCTCAGCCACGCCCAGGCAGCCAGGCGTCGCCTGGTTAATGCCTTGGCCGCCAGCGGGATGACCGAAGTACTTGCCTATCCCTTCGTCGCGCATGAGGACAACGTGCTCTTCGGCCAGACCGAGGACGACGTGGTCCTCGCCAACGCTCTTGACTCCCTGGTGAACCGCATGCGGGTGAGTTTGGTTGCTGGCCTGCTTGAGACTGCACAGCGCAACCTGTCGAGAGGCCTCACGTCACTGGCCCTCTATGAGGTTGGTCTTGTTTTTCACGTTGTGCCCGGATCTCTTGGTACCACCGACATTCCTGAGGGAGCAAAGAAGCCCGACGCCAAGGTTGAAGCGAAGCTCTATGCCTCAACCGGCCACCAGCCATGGAATGTGGCCGGTGTGTTCCTCGGCAACGCCCTCGAGAAGACTCCTGGCTCGAGGGCGAGAGCCTTCGAGGTTGCAGACGCCCTTGATGCCGCGCGCACCGCAGCCAGGGCCACCGGCGCTGAGCTCACTGTTGTCCAAGCCACGCATCCCGCTTTCCACCCCGGGCGCTATGCCGAGCTTCTGGCGGGGGAGACGGTAGTCGGGTTTGTGGGGGAACTACTGCCCCGCATTGCCAGGACTCGTGATCTTGTCGGCCGGGTGGCGGTGTTCTCCCTCGATATTGACGCACTGATTGCAGCGCGTGGGGAGGAACCTCACGCTGCCAAGCCACTGTCGATCTACCCCGCCGCCACCCAGGATGTGTCGCTCGTGGCTTCCCTGGATGTTCCAGCAGCCGCGTTGCGCGATGTTCTTATCGAGGGTTGTGGCGAGCTAGTGGAATCCGCATTTTTGGTCGATGACTATCGCGGCGAGGGGATTGACGCGGGACAGCGTTCCTTGACCTTTGCCCTGAGGTTCCGGGCCAGTAATCGAACTCTTACTCAGGCGGAGGCAACCGAGGCTAAAGAGCGCGGCGTTGCCCTTGCCGCCAAGAAATTTGGCGCAGTACTCCGGGCATAAACAGCCTGCCCTAGGTTCAATAACTGGTCTAAGGTTGTGGTTATGACTCTGCGGGTTGCAATTGCCGGCGCCAGTGGCTACGCCGGTGGTGAAGTGGCGCGCCTGCTGGCTGATCACCCCGAGTTTGGCGCACTCACACTGACCGCTCACTCACACGCGGGGGACTCGGTTGCCTCAGTCCACCCGCATTTGGCAAGTCTTTCCGGTCAGAGTTTTGAGGTGACAACACCAGAGGTGTTGGCTGGCCACGACGTTGTAGTCCTTGCGCTTCCTCACGGGGAATCCGGGTCGCTCGGCGAAACACTGGTCGCATCAGGCAACCAGCGCTTGCTGATAGACCTTGGCGCTGATCGACGCCTGGTCGATTCCACCGCCTGGGCCACGTTCTATGGCGGGGTTCACCACACACCCTTTGTCTATGGCATGCCAGAGCTTCCCCGTCATGATGGTGCCAGCCAGCGTGAGCGAATTGCTGAGGCCTCGGCCATCGTTGCCCCTGGATGCAATGCCACCGCGGTGACCCTTGCGATGGCCCCGTTGCTGGCAGCCGGAATGATTCAGGCCGACGACATTTCGGCTGTGCTCGCGGTGGGCTCCTCGGGGGCTGGTCGGTCACTCCGGGTGGATCTTTTGGGGTCGGAGCTCTTCGGCTCAGCCAAGCCCTATGCGGTGGGTGGAACGCATCGGCATCTCCCAGAAATTGCTCAGAATCTTAAGCTTGCCAGTGGCTCTGCGGTCAGCGTGTCGATGACTCCGGTTCTGGTGCCGATGTCCAGGGGAATTCTGGCTACCGTGAGCGCAAAGCTTGCCTCTCCTCAGAGCGCCAAGAAACTCCACGAGGCGCTCGCTGGGGCTTATGCCAACGAGCCCTTCGTCCGTGTCATGGAACTTGGCACCTTCCCCGCTACCGCAGATGTGCTGGGGAGCAACACCATCGCGCTCGGTGTGGCCATCGATGAGGCCGTTAATCGGGTGATTGTGGTCGCAGCGATTGACAACCTGGTCAAGGGCACCGCGGGGGCTGCAGTGCAGAGCATGAATATCGCGCTGGGTTTGCCTGAAGGTATGGGGCTTAGTGTCAATGGGGTTGCTCCGTGAGCGTGACCGCCCCCGCTGGTTTTAGTGCTGGGACTGTTGCCGCTGGGCTCAAGTCTCAGGGAGGACCTGACCTCACCGTTGTCGTGAACGAGGGGCCCTCCTTTAGTGCCGCGGCAGTCTTTACGAGTAATCGCGCGAAGGCGCACCCCATCCTCTGGTCGGAACAGGCGATTGCCGACGGTCAGGTCAGAGCAATTGTCTTGAACTCCGGTGGCGCCAACTGCTTTACCGGGCCCGAGGGCTTTGCGTTGACACACCAGAGTGCTGAGAAACTTGCCGAAGCACTCGGGGACGCGAGTGCTTCAGACATCTTGGTCTGTTCCACCGGATTGATCGGTGAGTTACTGCCAGCCGGAGCCCTCATCACCGGTATTTCCCAGGCGGTCGCCCTGAGAGATTCTTCCGAGAGTTCCGGTGGGGAATCAGCGCGCGCCATCATGACGACAGACTCAAAGCCCAAGATGGCCCAGGTCGCACTGACTACACCTTCCGGTGTTGTCACCCTCGGAGGGATGGCCAAGGGTGCTGGCATGCTGGCTCCCGGACTTGCGACCATGCTTGTCGTGATCACTACCGATGCTCTGCTCGAGCCCGATCAGCTCGACCGCGCGTTGCGCCAAGCGAGCGAGGTCACCTTCAATCGGCTTGATTCCGATGGCTGCATGTCCACCAATGATCAGGTTAGCCTGCTGGCCTCTGGCGCCAGCGGAATCACTCCTGGGATCGACGAGTTCGAGACTGCCCTGAGGGCGCTCTGTCTCGATCTTGCCCTTCAGCTCCACGCGGATGCCGAGGGTGCCAGCCACGAGATCGCGATCGAAGTCACGGGCGCACTGAGCGACACAGAGGCTGTTGCCGTGGGGCGCTCGGTGGCCAGGAACAATCTCTTCAAGGCCGCAATTTTTGGCAATGATGCCAACTGGGGTCGCGTGTTGGCTGCTATCGGAACTGCGGATGCCAGCTTTGATGTCTACGGGGTCGATGTGTCGATGAACGGGGTTCGAGTGTGTCACGAGGGCGCTCCAGACCGACCACGCACCGAGGTGGATTTGACCCCGCGCAAAACTCACGTCCTCATTGAGTTACACGCCGGTGACGCGAGCGCGACGGTGTGGACAAACGATTTGACCACTGATTACGTTCACGAGAACAGCGCCTACTCGAGCTAGCCATGGAAGCGATGACGAATTCTTCCCTTGAGGCGTTGCGGAAGGCGGCAACGCTCACCGAGGCATTGCCATGGATGCGCCGATTCCACGGCAGTATCTTCGTGATTAAGCTTGGCGGCAACGCCATGGGTGATGACGAGTTAATGCAGTCTTTTGCCGATGACATGGTCTTTCTTGCCACGGTGGGCGTCAAGCCGGTTGTTGTTCACGGTGGCGGTCCCCAAATTACCGAGGCTCTCGAGGCCAAGGGGATACCCAGCGAGTTTCGGGGTGGCTACCGCGTGACTAGCACGGCAGCTATTCCTGTGGTCAGAGACGTATTGCGCAACACCATCAGCGCTGACGTCGCTAAGCGGATTAATCTGCACAGCGATCTGGCAGTCGTGCTCTCTGGGGAGGACGAGAACCTTTTCGTTGCCACTAAGCGCGGTGCTGTGGTGGATGGCGTATCCGTGGACCTGGGTTATGTGGGTGACGTGGTGCGGGTGAACCCAGGCGTTATCCACGATTTACTCGATGCCGGGAAGATTCCTGTGGTGTCCTCTGTCGCGCCAGGTGATGATGGGGCGTCGCTGCTCAATGTGAATGCGGATTCGGCAGCGGCTGCTCTTGCCATTGCGTTGGGCGCTGAAAAGATGGTGCTCCTGACGGATGTGCAGGGCCTGTATCGAAACTGGCCAGACACGGAGTCCCTCATATCGAGCCTCGCGCTGGCCGAGTTGGAGGGGTTGCTGCCGAGTTTGGAGAGCGGAATGATTCCCAAGATGACCGCGTGTCTGGATGCAGTGCGAGGCGGTGTCGCCAAAGCCGCCATCATTGATGGACGCCTCGCGCACTCCGTGCTGTTGGAAGCTTTCACCGCTGAGGGAATAGGAACTGAGGTACTGGCATCATGACCAGACACTTCTTGCGTGATGATGACATCACCCCGGCTGAACAAACCGCGATACTCGATCTTGCTATCGCGATGAAAACCGATCGCTACGGAGCGCGGCCTCTGACCGGTCCACAGACAGTCGCGGTGATTTTCGACAAGTCCTCCACGAGGACCCGCGTGTCCTTCGCGGTCGGGATTGCCGACTTGGGCGGCCAGCCACTGATTATTTCCACCGCCAACTCGCAGCTCGGTGGAAAAGAAACTCCCTCTGACACGGCCCGTGTGCTCGAGCGGATGGTGGCAGCGATTGTCTGGCGGACGTATGCCCAGGCAGGCCTTGAAGAGATGGCAGCGGGAACCACGGTGCCCGTGGTTAACGCTCTGAGTGATGATTTTCACCCCTGCCAGCTCTTGGCTGACCTGCTGACCATTCGCGAACGCAAGGGTTCCCTTCAGGGAACCACGGTGGCCTTCCTCGGTGATGGTCGCTCCAATATGGCCCAGAGCTATCTTCTTGCTGGCGCGAACGCCGGAATGAACGTGCGTTTGGCCTGCCCGGCCGGATTTTCTCCGGATTCAGCCGTAGTGGCGGATGCGACTGCTCTGGCGGGGAAGACCGGCGGGTCCATCACGGTGCTCGATGACCCAGGTGCAGCTGTTGATGGGGTGGACGTCGTCGTCACTGACACCTGGGTGTCGATGGGCAAAGAAGAGGAAAAGGCACAACGCCTTGCCACCTTCGCCGGTTATCAGGTGGATCAGGCGTTGATGGCGAAGGCGGCCAGTGACGCCATCTTCCTCCACTGTTTGCCAGCAGACCGTGGGTTTGAGGTGGCAGCGGAGGTCATCGATGGCCCGCAGAGCGTGATTTGGGATGAATCAGAGAATCGGCTCCATGCCCAAAAAGCCCTGATGGTGTGGCTTTTGGAGCGAGCAGAGCGACGACAGGCTGGCGGGTAGACTGAAGTTTCACCCAGGTTGGTGTGCCCACGTGAGAGAAAGTAGCGGCGTTAGTGTCCGAAAGAGTCGTTTTGGCGTATTCCGGTGGTCTCGACACCTCCGTCGGTATTGGCTGGTTGAAAGACGCCACGGGTAAAGAGGTTGTCGCGCTTGCTGTTGACGTCGGCCAGGGCGGCGAGGACATGGAAGACATCCGTCAGCGTGCCATAGACTGCGGTGCGGTTGAGGCCATTGTGGTCGACGCCAAGGATGAGTTTGCCACTGACTTTGTCATGCCGGCGCTTCGTGCAAATGCTCTCTACCAAAAGCGCTACCCGCTGGTGTCTGCTCTGTCTAGGCCCCTGATTTCAAAGCACCTAGCACGCGTTGCGCGTGAGCTCGGAGCCGACAGTGTCGCTCACGGTTGTACCGGTAAGGGTAACGACCAGGTGCGCTTCGAAGCCGCTGTTGCTGCTCTGGCACCAGAGCTCACCAGTATTGCTCCTATTCGTGACTTGGCTCTCACCAGGGACAAAGCCATTGCTTATGCCGAAGAACATGGCCTCCCGATCAAGCAGAGCAAGAAGAACCCCTACTCGGTGGACAAGAACGTCTGGGGTCGCGCCGTGGAGACCGGTCTATTGGAAGACCCATGGAATGCCCCAGGAGATGGAGTGTGGGAATACACCGATGACCCGGCTCAGGGTCTGCCAGCAGAGGACGTCGTAATCCGCTTCGCGGAGGGAACCCCCGTGGCGATTGATGGTAAGGCTGTTACACCGCTGCAGGCAATCGAGATGATGAACTCTGCGGCAGGGCGCCACGGAGTTGGTCGCATCGACATCATCGAAGACAGACTTGTCGGAATCAAGAGCCGCGAGGTCTACGAAGCACCCGCTGGAATAGCCTTGATCACGGCACACGAAGAGCTTGAAAACCTTGTCCTGGAACGCGATCTGGGTCGTTACAAGCGCAAGATTGAGGCCGACTGGGCAAACCTTGTTTATGACGGCCTGTGGTTTTCGGATCTCAAGAGAAGCCTGGACGCTTTCATTGCGCACACGCAGCGACATGTTTCCGGAGACATTCGACTGAAGTTGCAGTCCGGCGTCGCGATGGTGACCGGCCGGATGTCTGATCAGAGTCTGTATGACTTCGACCTTGCCACCTACGACACCGGTGACACCTTCGACCAGTCTCACGCCAAGGGCTTTATCGAGCTGTGGTCTCTGCCGAGCAAAATCTCCGCCAAGCGGCACGCCAAGAATCAGGGATAAGTCTGATGTCCGGCCAAACGCACGAGGGCGCTCTGTGGGGCGGCCGGTTTGGCTCTGGCCCAAGCTTCGAGCTGCAGCGGCTCAGTAAGTCCACGCATTTCGATTGGCGTCTGGTGCCCTACGACTTGGATGCCACGAAGGCCCACGCCAAAGCACTTCAGGAGCGGGGTTTGCTGACCGTCGTTTCTCTGAAGGCTCTCGAATCAGCGTTGGCGACGATTGGTAAAGACTTTGCCGCTGGCACCATCGCGCCGGGGGAGCAGGACGAAGACGTTCATGGCTGGTTGGAGCGCATCCTGATGGAAGCGGTGGGCGCCGAGATTGGTGGGAGCTTGCGCGCTGGTCGGAGTAGGAATGACCAGATCGCCACGTTTATCCGTCTCTATATGCGGGACACATCACGGGCCATCCGCCACATTCTTATTGAGCTGGTGAGAATCTTTATTGCTCGGTCTGAAGAGGCCGGCGAGAGGGTCATGCCTGGGCGCACCCACTTCCAGCATGCCCAGCCTGTGTTGGTGGCTCACTACCTGTTGGCTCACGCGTGGCCATTGCTGCGCAACATTTCACGAATCGATGATTGGGCGAAGCGCAACGATGTTTCTCCCTACGGTGGGGGCGCTCTGGCCGGTGGCGGACTCGGCATAGACGCCGAGGGCATTGCCAGGGAACTGGGGTTTCAGGGGGTGATGGAGAATTCTCTGGATGGCACCTCTTCCAGGGATTGCGTAGCGGAGTTTCTCTACATCACCACCCAGATTGGTATAGATCTCTCCCGCGTGGCAGAGGAAATTGTGATTCTCACCTCTGCCGAGTTTGGCTACATTTCTCTCCATGATTCTTATGCGACGGGTTCGTCGATGATGCCCCAAAAGAAGAATCCCGACATCGCGGAACTCACTCGCGGGAAAACCGGTCGCCTCATTGGTAACTTGACGGGTCTTCTTGCCACACTCAAGGCCTTGCCGCTGGCCTATAACCGAGACCTGCAAGAAGACAAAGAGCCAGTGTTCGACTCCGTCGACACTCTGTTGCTCGTCATGCCGGCGATGGCCGGCATGATCGCCTCGATGACGCTCAACTATGACCGGATGGAAAGCCAAGCCACTAAGGGTTTCTCTTTGGCCACCGATGTCGCCGATTTCTTGGTCGAGCAGGGTGTCCCGTTCCGCGATGCGCACCAAATTGTGGGGCGCTTAGTCGCCCACTGTGAATCCCAGGGCCTAGAACTCCACGAGGTATCAGATGAGGATTTGGCATCGGTTTCGTCCCACCTGACCCCTGCGCTTCGCTCAGTCATGTCCGCAGAGGCCTCCGTGGCGCGCAAGGCCGGCGTCGGGGGGACAGCGCCGGCTCAGGTGGTCAGGCAGCGGGCTCGTGTGGCCGAGCTGATTGAGGCGCTCGATACCGACTAGCGGCCACCGCGAAAGCGCTGGAGGAACTCTCTGGTGCGCGCTTCGCGCGGAGCGCCAAAGACCTGCGCTGGGGGGCCTTTTTCTGCGACCAAGCCTTGATCGAGAAACACAATCTGGTCGGCCACGTCCCTCGCGAACGCCATTTCGTGGGTGGCCATCACGATGGTTGTGCCATCGATTTTAAGATCCGTGACCAGATCCAAAACTTCGCCGACTAACTCGGGGTCCAATGCGCTGGTGATTTCATCGAGAAGCAAAACCTCCGGCTCATTGGCAATCGCGCGAACGAGCGCAAGACGTTGCTGTTGGCCACCGGAGAGCCGATCGGGGTATTCCTGAGCTTTGTCAGCAAGACCCACACGGTCAAGAAGCTCGAGCGCTCGAGTGGTTGCCTCATCTCTCGAGACTTTGAAGACGTGCCGGGAAGCAAGGGTGATGTTGCTCAACACGCTGAGGTGTGGAAAGAGGTTGAACTGTTGGAACACCACCCCGATGCGCGCCCGCACCGAGTCTGCGTTGACGGACGGGTCAGTAATGTCGTCGCCGCTCAGCCAAATCTGTCCGTCATCGAGCTGCTCGAGAAGGTTGATGCAGCGCAGCAGGGTTGATTTTCCAGACCCACTGGCACCAATCACGGCGACTACTTCACCGTGATGGATGTCGAGGTCGATTCCGCGCAACACCTGGGTCTCGCCAAAGACTTTGGTCACGCCAGAGAGAGAAAGAACGGGCTGCGTCATACGATCGAGCCCATCTGTTCGCGGGCGCGAAGCCTCGCCGTATACCAGTCGGTGAGTCGAATCATGGGAAGCGCGAGCAGGACAAAGAGCAGGCCGGCGAGGACGTAGGGGGTGAAGTTGAAAGCTTGCGCCGTTTCAATCTGTGCCGCGCGCACGGCGTCGACGGCCCCCAACACGGAGATGAGGCCCACGTCTTTTTGCATGGCGATGAAATCGTTCATGAGCGCCGGAGTCACCTTGCGAACCGCTTGGGGCATCACGATTAACCGCAGAGTTTTCCCATAGCTGAGCCCGAGTGATCTGGCAGCCAGGCGCTGCGAGGGGTGCACGGACTCGATGCCCGCCCGGAACACTTCGGATACGTAGGCAGAGTAGGTCAAAATCAGCGCAATGGTTCCCCAGAATTCCAGAGGCATTCGCGGCAGTGCATTGAGGCCGGGAATTCCAAAGCCCACCAGATACAACACGATAATGAGTGGCATTCCGCGGAAAAGATCGGTGTAGCCGGCCGCGAGAGCTCGTAGCGGAAAGAAAATAGGTCCGCTCAGGGTGCGCAGCGTCGCGAGAATCAGCGCGAGAATCAGCACTCCAACCGCAGCGAAGAGCAGCACCCGAATGTTTAGCAGAATGCCTTCGACAACCCTGGGCCATGCTCCAGCCAGGACATCCAGGTTGAAGAAACTTTGCTGGACAAGAGACCAGCCGGGGGTGTTGACGACCGTAAACCACACAATGATGGCGAACACGATTGTGCTGATAAACGAAATGGCGACGGATTTGGCGTTCTGATGGCGCCGAAACGCCCGGCGTTCCAGCTCTATTGCGCTGGGACGCCGGGCGTTAGGGTCGTTACTCACTCTTCGAGGGTAGTAGAGGATCGGGGGCTGTCCTACTGGAGGACGGGGGCTCCCTGGTCACTGCCGAGCCACGCAGCGGTGATCTCAGCGAGCTTGCCGCTGTCGATCAGGCGTTGCAGTGCTGCGTTGACTGCCTCGGTCAGGGCGCTGTCTTTTGGAAGGACAAAGCCCCACTCGTCAGAGATTCCTGCTCCCGGAGGCAACTGGCCGATGAGAACGCCATCGGTCAACTCCGCTGCAATCAAGTAGAACGCGGTGGGCAGGTCGACAACTAGTGCGTCGATCTGGCGAGTCTCCAAGGCCAACTTGGCGTCGTCGTTGTTGTTGAAGGCCAGTGCGCCAGCGCTTGGCTGGATCGACTCTTCGATGGCCTGGAAGCTCGTCGTGCCACTAGCAGCACCAATATTGAGCTCCTTCAGGTCAGCGAGGCTCGTTGCCTCAGCAGCCGCACTGCCAGCGACAGTCAGGATCGCCTGAGGAGATTGGTAGTAGGGGATGGAGAGGTCGACGTTCTCAGCACGCTCGGGGGTAATCGAGTACTGCTGGAGGTTTAGGTCGAAGTCCTTCGGGCCTGGCTGGATAGCCGCTTCGAAGGTGGTGCGGACCCAGACAACGTCCTCGGCAGCAAAGCCAAGTTCTTCAGCGAGGGCGTAAGCCACAGCTGCCTCGAAGCCCTGGCCGCTCTCGGGAGCGTCGTCAATTACGTAGGGGGGATAGGCGGGCTCGCCAGTGGCAATGGTCAGCTTGCCTTCGGTGAGGGTTGCAAGCGCCGGTGCTTCTTCGGTCGCCGCGGGTGCCTCAGCCTCGGGTGCGGCAGGTTCTGGGGTTCCACCGGCACACGCGGCGAGGCCGAGAACAAGTGTTCCCACACCCAGGGCAGCGCTCAGGCTGCGTAAACGAGATTTCAATGACATGGAGTACTCCTTAGTGAAGGGGAAATGGTACGTAAGTATTCTGGAGCAAAATTCTGCGTGATGTTTCTACATGACCCTGTGTTACGGCGCTGATAGCCTTGGGCGCGTGTCAGGGCCAGATAATCGTGTCGTGAGTGAGCAAACCAACGACCCCTCCTTCTCCTCCCTGTGGGAAGAATTGCACTGGCGGGGGCTGATTCACGTCTCCACTGACGAAAAAGCCCTTGCCCACGCACTCGCCGGGGAGCCCATCACCTATTACTGCGGCTTTGACCCCACGGCGCCCAGCCTGCATTTGGGAAACCTCGTGCAGCTGCTGCTGATGCGCAGGCTGCAGCTTGCCGGCCACAAGCCCTTGGGGCTGGTCGGAGGCTCCACTGGGCTCATTGGGGACCCGAAGCCCACCGCGGAGCGCGTATTAAACGAACCCGAGGTCGTCGCTGCCTGGGTAGGGCGTCTCGGTGATCAGATATCACGGTTCTTGGACTTTGGTGGAAGCGCTGCAGCTCGCCTGGTCAACAATCTGGACTGGACGAGGGACCTGTCGGCGATTGACTTCTTGCGAGATGTGGGCAAGTACTACCGGGTGGGCACGATGCTCAAGAAGGATGCCGTTGCGGCTCGGTTGAACTCTGATGCTGGTATCTCCTACAGCGAGTTTTCCTACCAAATCCTGCAGGGTATGGACTTTCTGAAGCTGTATGAAAACTACGGGTGCGTCTTGCAGACCGGTGGCTCGGACCAGTGGGGCAATCTCACCAGCGGGACGGATCTCATCCACAAGGCTGTGGGAGTGAGCGTGCATGCGCTTGGCACACCGCTCATCACCAATGCCGATGGCACCAAGTTCGGTAAGTCGGAAGGTAACGCCATTTGGTTAGACGCAGAGTTGACGAGTCCGTGGGCGATGTATCAGTTCTGGCTCAACACCGATGATCGGGACGTCATCGACCGCCTCAAGATCTTCACCTTTTTGAACAAAGCTGACATTGAGGCTCTCGCTTCCCAGGTGGAGCAGGCGCCTCATCGTCGCAGCGCCCAAAAGCGTCTCGCTCATGAGGTCACTGCCCTTGTGCACGGAATCGACATCACTCAGAGTGTCCAGGAGGCATCTGAGGCGCTGTTTGGCAAAGACTCGTTGGAGTCGCTGAACCCTGACGTCTTTGCTCAGGCGCTTGCCGAGTTGCCGAGTGGGTCAGTGACCCCCCAGACGACGGTCGCGGAGGCCTTGGTTGCGACAGGGCTCTGTCAGAGCGTCTCGGAAGCCAGGCGAGCCATTAGCCAAGGTGGGGTGAGCATCAACAACGTGGCAGTGACCGAAGAGACAGCGGAAATCGGGGGAGCCCGGCCTCCGCACCCGACTGCAGTGCTTCTCAAGAGAGGCAAGAAGACCCTCGCAGCGCTGAATTATGCCTAGCGTCAAGTCCTTTGAAGACAGGCTGAGCGGCGGCCATCCGAACTCGCTGGGAAACACCGTCTCGGTTGCCGACGAGGTCGTTGCTGATCGGTCCCTCCTGCGGGGGCTTATTGCGACCTACTCCAGTGACGATGAGGTCGTCCGGCTTCGGGTCTCGAGTGCACTCAAGAGGGTGGCGTGGGCCGAGCCCGAGTGGGTCCACCATGAGCTGGATGCCGTCATCGATTGGGTGGTCAGGCTCCAGCAGCCCTCTGCGCAGTGGACGATCGCGGAGATTCTCCTCGAGCTTGGTCCGAGCCTCACTGCCGCGGAACGCCTGCGTGCAATCGAGGTGATGAAGGTACACCTGACCACCTCGCACGACTGGATTGTCCTCATCAAAACAATGGAAACGCTGGCGGAGTGGGCGGGAGCCGATTCCGCGCTGAGGAGCTGGTTGCTGTCGCGACTAGAAGAACTAGCTGGAGACTCGCGAAAATCCGTTGCGCAGAAAGCGCAGCGACTGCGCCAAGCGGTGACCCAGTGCTAGGTTCGACACGCCCGAGGTGGCCGTGATTTGTCAACATCCGAGAGCGCCCCTATAGTGGGAAAGTTGTCACCCCAAAGGTCGACGTCGAGCAGCAGCTCGGTCGGACTCAAGCGGGACTTCACCTAGCGAGACCATTCACCACTTGCAGTGGGGGATTCACCTCACTAGACTTGAAAATCCAGCGTTTCACAGCGTCGGGCCAAAACACTCCCAGTCGGGGCGGGTTGGTTCCAGGCTCAGAAAGCTGCGCTGGGGACAAGCAAGACGGACAGACGTCCGACGCCTCATCGGGAAACTGGTGGAGGAGTCAGCGACGCCCGATCCTTGAGAACTCAACAGTGTGCACTAAGTCAATGCCAAATAACCTCGTTGGCAGGAGAAATCCTGTCAAAGAGATTCCTTTGGATTAAATTGGACAAGTCAGTAGACAAGTCATTTAGTCAGAACAAACTCGCCTGAATGCCTAGCATTCGGCAGCAAGTCTGTCGGTGGAAACACCGGCTAACAAGCTAATTACGGAGAGTTTGATCCTGGCTCAGGACGAACGCTGGCGGCGTGCTTAACACATGCAAGTCGAACGATGAAGGTGGGAGCTTGCTTCTACTGGATTAGTGGCGAACGGGTGAGTAACACGTGAGCAATCTGCCCCTGACTCTGGGATAACTCCGAGAAATCGGTGCTAATACCGGATACGAACTGAGACCGCATGGTCATCAGTTGGAAAGAACTTCGGTCAGGGATGAGCTCGCGGCCTATCAGCTAGTTGGTGAGGTAATGGCTCACCAAGGCGACGACGGGTAGCCGG
>CAEZTM010000003.1_pt1 | contig 49107 bp, 46 predicted proteins | sample 7264211 | NCBI WGS metagenome assembly CAEZTM01 (sample SAMEA6813804, study PRJEB35770) | uncultured Actinomycetes bacterium | biome: Freshwater; feature: Freshwater reservoir; material: water | place: Czech Republic | collected 2017-08-18 | depth 0.5m m | reverse complement strand
TGGGACTTTCACTCATCACCAACCTTGCTGCAGGCATTTCCCCTCACCCTTTGAGCCACCAAGAAGTTGTGGACTCAGGTAAAGCTGCTGAGCCGGTGATTAGCGCCCTGCTGGCAAAGATTGTTCTTGCGCTGTGAATATCCAGATCGACAACCCTCTGGAGCACGCGCGACACTGGTTAGAGCAGGACCCTGATCCAGAGACCGCTCGTGAGCTTTCCGGGCTGATTGAGCGCGCCGAGGCGGGTAACCAAGAGTCACAGGCGCTACTCGAGCACAAGTTCAGCACTCGCCTGAGCTTTGGGACGGCTGGCATCCGGGGACCCCTTGGCTCTGGGCCAGCGGCCATGAACCGCGTGGTCGTGTCTCAAACGACTGCAGGACTTGCCGCGTTCCTGCTGGGGCGTCACCAGCCCTCATCGCAGACACTGCGTGTGGTCGTCGGATACGACGCCAGGAAGAACTCGGCCGTTTTTGCGAGGGACACAGCAGAAGTGCTCTCCGGCCATGGCATCGAGGTTCTGCTGACCCCTCATCAGGTCCCAACACCCATTGTCGCCTTCGCAGTGCGTCACCTGAACTGCGACGCCGGTGTGATGATTACGGCTAGCCACAATCCCCCTGAGGACAACGGATACAAGGTCTATTTCGGCGGCGCCGATGAGGGATCTCAGATTGTTCCGCCCGCCGATTCAGGCATCGAAGCAGAAATCATCACGGCGGCCAGGACGCTGAGTTTCGAGCGCATCCCACGCTCCGATGCGTTGGTCAGCGAAACGCCAGAAGACTTGGTGGCCACATACATCTCGCACACGATTGCATCCGTTACGCCAGCAGGCGCAGTTGGTGCGGTTCCCACCGTCGTTTACACGCCTATGCACGGCGTTGGCGGAGACACGTTCCTTGCGCTGCTCGAAGCAGCAGGACTACGGGTGCCAGTTCTGGTTGATGAGCAGTTCACTCCTGACCCCCGCTTCCCCACTGTCGCCTTTCCCAACCCCGAAGAAAAGGGTGCTCTTGACCTGGCTTTCGCCCGTGCCAGGGATGTGAACGCAGGGCTCATCATCGCCCATGACCCCGATGCGGATCGGCTAGCCGTTGCTCTGCTCGATAGCTCCTCGCCATCCGGATACACCTCACTGACCGGCAACCAGGTCGGCGCAATTCTCGGCTGGCGTGCAGCCGAGATTGCCCAGAAGGCTGGGAGCAAGGGCGCACTAGCCAACTCCCTGGTGAGCTCACCCTGGCTCGGAAAGATTGCTCAGCACTTCGGGCTGACCCATGAAGAAACCCTCACCGGGTTCAAATACGTCTCGCGAGTCCCAAATCTCCTGTTCGGCTTTGAGGAGGCACTGGGCTACCTAGTAGACCCAGATGTAGTCCGAGACAAAGACGGTATCTCCGCAGCCCTCGCCATTATTGATCTTGCGAACCGCATGGCCAGTGAAGGAAAGACTCTGTGGGACTATTTGACGGCCATCGAGAAAACGGTGGGAGCCTTTGCCTCGGGGCAAATCACGATCAAGATTGACCCAGCGACTGCTGCCACGCCAATTACCGATCTGCTGCGCGCCAAGCAGCCCACCCAGATTGGAGAGCATGCGGTCATCACCGCAGATGACTTCATGGAGGGTGTTGGGGGCTTCCCTCAGGACAATATCCTGCGCTACTACCTAGCCGATGGCTCCAGAGTGATTGTTCGACCCAGTGGCACCGAACCCAAAATCAAGGTCTATCTCGACACTGCGGGCAACGCCAGAGCGGACGCTGAAGCATCTCTAGCGTCCCTCGAGGGCGCTGTCAGGCACCTTCTCGACGCCCTGTCTTAGCGGCTGTAGGCCTCGATGAGCCGGTCCACAAGGGCTTCCTTCGCGTCCCACTGGGTAAAGCTAGCCTGAGCCGCATTCAACTGGAACGCGAGCAGGTCATCGATCTCATAGTTGAACGCTTCAGCAACGAGACCGAGTTCCTTGGTCAACGTCGTTCCGCTCATCAGCCGGTTGTCCGTGTTGATGGTCACCCCGAAACCCAGCTGATAGAGGGCGTCTAGTGGGTGGTGAGCCATCGTTGTGCCCCACGCTTCAACAGCACCGGTTTGCAGATTTGATGAAGGGCTAGTTTCGAGCACAATCTCACGATCCAGAACCCACTGTGCGACCAGGCCAAGACCGGCTTCGGCTGCCGTATCAGCAGCAAGGTTCTTGATGTCCTCGGCGATACGAACACCGTGGCCCAACCGCAGTGCGTGTCCATCGATCAGGGCGCCTCGAATACTCTCGACCCCGTCAGCCTCACCGGCGTGAACCGTGACCGGGAACATCTCCCGTGCGAGCAAATCAAACGCATCTTTCATGCGCGATGCCGGGAACCCGGCTTCAGGTCCTGCAATATCAAAACCAACAGCTCCCTTGTCCCGGTGGCGCAGCGCCAGCTGCGCTATCTCAAGCCCGCGACCAAGGTGGCGCATTGCGCTGATCAGTTGCCCTACCTGAATCTCGTAGCCGCGATCGGCGCAGTTTTTGACTCCCTGCGACAGACCTGATTGCACGGCCTCCACCGCGCCATCAAGGGTCAACCCCTTCTGCAGGTGCTGTTCCGGCGCCCAACGGATTTCCCCGTAAATCACACCGTCATCGGCAAGGTCTTCCACAAACTCACGTGCAACCCTTTCTAAGCCGTCAGCGGTGTGCATGACGCCCGTCGTGATGTCAAACGTCTTCAGGTACTCCACCAAAGAACCCGAGTCGGACTGATCAGCAAACCATTGGCCAAGACGCGCGGCGTTATCGATCGGCTTGCCGGTGTCCGGGTCGCCTGGCAAACCAAGACCGTCTTTGTCCGCAAGCTCCAGAATTGTCTGTGGCCGCAAGCCCCCATCAAGGTGGTCATGGAGTGAAACCTTCGGGAGCGTCTGAATATCGACATCTGTTCCAGGAATCAGGTAATGGCTCACGAACGATACTCCTCTAGTTGCCGGGGCCCGAATGCGTCGGGTAACACTTGGTCAATTGTTTTCACGCCACTCACCGTCTCGAGCACCATCCCTGGTGCTGAGTGTTCATAGAGCAGCTGGCGGCAACGGCCACAGGGCATCAACACGTCCTCGTTCCCATCCACGCAGGTGAAGGCCACGATTTTGCCGCCCCCGGTCATAGTCAAATCGGAGACCAAAGAGCACTCAGCGCACAGTCCGACCCCATAGGACGCGTTCTCCACGTTGCAGCCAGACACAATTCGCCCATCGTCGACCAGTGCTGCCGCCCCCACCGGAAAGTCAGAATAGGGCGCATAGGCGCGATTCATTGCGTCAATTGCTGCGGACTTGAGCGCGGACCAGTCGACGCTTTCTGGCTCACTCTTTGACATACGGTTTACCCACTGCCGCCGGAGGACGGACCTTCCCAACGAAGCCCACCACAGCAATGATGGTGACGAGGTAGGGAACCATGATGATGAAGTCGGTCGGAATACCCGGGCTCACCTGGTTTGCCCATACCCGGAGGATGATGGAGAAGCCAAAGAGCAACGCCGCTGCCGACATATAGAAAGGGTGCCAACGGCCGAGGATGACGACAGCGAGAGCGATAAAGCCCTGACCGCCCGTCATTTCTTTACCAAAGGCGCCGACGTTTCCAATCGTCAACGCAGCCCCACCGAGGCCCGCAAGCGCCCCGCCCATCGTGACCCACCAGAAGCGCGTCGCAGCGACGTTGATACCCATCGTGTCGGCTGCGGTCGGGTACTCCCCGACCGAGCGGGCACGGAGGCCAAGGCTAGTGCGGAATAGCACAAACCAGAGCAGTGGAATCAACAAGAACGCGAGATAGACGGTTACCCGGTTTTCGAAAAGCACCGGCCCAATAATCGGAATGTCTGAAAGGAGAGGGATTGCCACAATCTCGAACGTTCCCGGCGAGTTCGTATTCACTGCGTCTGTGGTCAACCACTGGGAATAGAGAAAGTTGGTGATTCCGATCACCAACACGTTCAACACCACACCGACAATGATTTGGTCGACGAGATAACGAATAGAAAAGACCGCGAGCACCATCGACATGAGCGCTGCGGCCACCATGGCGGACATCATGCCGAGGTATAGGTTTCCCGTCAGTGTGCTGACTACGGCTGCCACGAAGGCGCCAGTCAACAACTGACCTTCGATGGCAATGTTCACCACACCAACACGCTCGGACATCACCCCGGCCATGCCTCCGAAAATGATCGGGAGAGCCAAGACGATGGCGTTACCCAGAATGAAGGCGAAGGGCACCCGGTCCCCTGCGGCCAACCAACCAAGGAGGGCGACGATGCTGATGAAGCCAAATACCAGCGACCACCACAGGGGAACTGGTCTGTTCAGCTTCACCCAGACAAACGCCAACACCGTAATCGCAAACAGCACGACGCCAAGAACAAGCCCCACCATGTGGGACATGACCTCAATCGGCGGCAGCCGGAACGAGGCGCTGTCCGGAGTGAGCGTATAGACCACAGGCTCGCGCCGACCCAACAGGCCAAAGCCGACAAAGACAATGGCGGCAAACACTGCCATCAACCAGGGAGCTTTCCAGCTCACCTTTGCTTCTGCAAGGGAGAACATTCCAGGGGAAGTTTGGATGCTCACGATTCCACCGCCTTTCGTCCAAAACGTCCTCGGAGGCGATCGAGTCTCGGGGTCGAGGCAAGAATCGGCAATCTAAAGATGGCGCGAACCAGCGGGGGTGCTGCGATGAAGAGCACAATCGCTCCCTGAACGATTCCCAGCACCTCGGGTGAGACTCCAATGACCTGCATCTGGGGACCGCCCGCCTTAAAGGCTCCGAATAGCAGGCCGGCGAAGAGTATTCCTATCGCGTTGCCACCTCCCAGAAGTGCGACGGTGATGCCATCAAAGCCAATGCCTGAGTGGACGGTTTCGGTGTACCCCACCGGAGTTCCGAGTGCCTGATTGGCCCCGGCAACGCCCAAGAATGCCGCTGACGTGGCCATCGCCAAGACGTAGGTACGCTCTACAGAAATACCAGCAGTCCTTGCTGCGTGAGGGTTGTGGCCAACCATACGGAAACGGAAACCAATCGCTGAGCGCTCCATCAGCCACCAGTAAACAAGAACAGCGAGGAGCGCAAGGACAAATCCGGCGTGAAGCGCGTAGGTTCCGGGGAATAGGGCAGGGAATTGGGCAGTAAGCGCCGGAGCGTCAGATTTCGGTGTTCCACCGCCGTCCGCTTGCTGAAGCAGGTTGGGGTCTCGGATGAACCACGTGAACAGACTGATGGCCACGTAGTTCAGCATGATGGTCAAAATGACTTCGTGCGCGCCCGTCTGGGCTTTCAAGAAGCCAACCAGAGCGCCCCAGAGCGCTGCTCCGAGGATTGCGACCACCAAGGCAACCAGCATGTGCAAGATGAAGGGCATCTCAACTCGCGTGCTGATCCATGTGGCCCAGAGAATGCCAAAAAGCATCTGTCCGGTCCCACCAATGTTGAAGAGGCCAACGCGGAATCCCAACGAGATGCCAAGACCAGCCGCAATTAAAGGAGCGGCGAGCCTGAAAGTCTCCGTCAACGGCCTGATGGCGGTTGCTAGGTCGTCGGCCCTGGTGTTGTAGATGGAACCACGGAAGAGCGCGCCATAACCGTCGGCCACAGTGCGCAATGCCGCCTGAAGCGCCTCTGAAAACCCACCCGATTCAAGGGCCTTGGATACTTCTTCGCCAGAAACCATCATGAAGATGGCGCCAACGGCAAAGCCCATCACAATCGACAGAAATGCTTTAGTCGCTGAGGTAGAGAGAATCTCTTTAATCACGGTCACGCTGCGACCTCCGCTGGCGATATTCCCGCCATCATTTGCCCCATTGCTTCTCGCGATGTAGAGGGTGGGACGATTCCCACCAGCTTGCCTCGATACATCACGGCAATGCGATCAGCAAGGGCATAGACCTCGTCAAGTTCTGTAGAGAAGATCACAACGGGGATGCCAGCATCCCGCGTCTGAATTATGCGCTCGTGAATAAACTCAATGGAGCCCACATCGACCCCTCGCGTGGGCTGAGCCGCCACAAACAAGGTCAGCTCCCTAGCCAACTCGCGCGCCACGACGACTTTCTGCTGGTTCCCACCGGAGAGCTTCTTAACCAGCGTCGTGGCAGAGGGCGTCCGAATATCGAACTGTTCAATCAGTTTGGCGCTCTCGCGCTGGCGGGAAGCGAAATCGATGCTAAGCCCCTTTGCCCACGGAGCGCCAAACGAGCCGTTCAGCATCAGGTTCTCTTCAATGGTGAAGTCACCAACGAGACCGTCTTTCTTGCGGTCTTCTGGGATGTATCCAACGCCAGCGTCAAGAACCTGCCTCACCCGGTCGTGTGTGATGTCCTTTCCAGCGAGAGTTATCCTTCCGCTGTGGACTTCGCGAAGCCCCAAAATAGTTTCTGCAAGGGCTGTCTGGCCATTGCCCTCAACACCCGCCACACACAAGACTTCGCCTGCGCGGACTTCGAGGCTCACTCCGTCGATCACCCGGCGTCCTCGCTCGTCAACGGACACGAGGTTGTCAATCGCGAGCACCACCGCACCAGACGCGGCCACCTTCTTCGAGACTGTCAGGTCTACTTCTCGGCCGACCATCAACGAAGCGAGCTCGTTGATGGGCGTGGTCGGTGAGACAGAGTCGACTACTTTGCCCCCGCGAATAACGGTCACCACGTCAGCGACCGCTTTCACCTCGCGAAGCTTGTGAGTAATGAACACAATCGACTTACCCTCAGCGGCCAGCTGGCGCATAATGGCCATCAATTCATCGGTTTCTTGAGGCGTGAGCACCGCAGTTGGTTCGTCAAGAATCAGAATTTCAGCGTCGCGGGCTAGCGCCTTGATGATTTCCACGCGCTGTTGAATACCCACCGGCAAATCTTCGATGATGCCATCGGGGTCAATATCAAAGCCAAAGCGGGCAGAAATCTCGTGAACCCGCTCACGCGCCTTATCGAGGTCAAGGGATCCCATACGGGTTGAGGGCTCGTGACCGAGCACGACGTTTTCGGCCACACTAAAGACGGGGACCAACATGAAGTGTTGGTGGACCATGCCGATTCCGGCAGCCATAGCATCGCCGGGATTGGAAAACGTTACCTCTACGCCATCCAGGAGAATGCGGCCCGAGTCTGGCTTGTAAAGCCCATAGAGGAGGTTCATCAGGGTGGACTTGCCTGCGCCATTTTCGCCGAGGAGGGCATGGATTTGGCCGGGCTCAACTAACAAAGAGATGCTGTCGTTTGCCACGACCGGACCAAAATTTTTGGTCATATCCCGCAGTTCAAGCTTCATTGCCTGACCGTCCTTCGCCGTTGATGACTCTAAGAATAAGGGGAAACGAAGAGGGGCCCCAGACCAGTGTCCAGGGCCCCCCGTCGGTTACATCACGATGACGACTGACCGATTAGGCCAGTGGGTCGATCGATCCGTCGATGATGCCAGCCTTCAGCTCAGCCAAGCGATCCTTGATTGCTTGGTCGATCAGGTCTTCGAAGGCGTAGAACGGAGAAATGTCCGTTCCGGCGTTGGCGAGGTCACCCAGGTAGTAGTCACCGGTGAAGACACCGTCGACTGCGTACTCCTTGATGATGTCGAACGTTGCTGCACCCATGCGCTTCTCAGCGGAAGTCAGGATGTAGTCAGCGTAGTCGGGGGAGGTCAGCGCGATGTCCTTGTCGACACCGATCATGACTGCCTTGTCGCCGGCTTCCTTGATGGCTTCGATACCAGCACCGAACTGGTCTCCACCCACGGGGAAGAGAACGTCAGCGCCCTGCTCGAGCTGCGAGGCTGCGATGCTCTTGCCGACAGCGTCGTTAGGGGCGAATCCACCCCAGAAGTCACCGGTTGCAGCTACGGGGTCCCACCCGAGAACGGTGACCGGGGTACCGGTCTCGGTCTCGTAGGCCTTGGCGCCGTAGTAGAAGCCAGACATGAAGTCGGTCACAGCGTCAATCTGCATTCCACCGTAGGTACCCACAACCTTGGTCGTGGAGTAGGCAGCTGCAAGGTAACCAGCGAGGTAGCTGGACTGGTGCATCTTGTAGCCAACGGGCTTGAGGTTGTCGTTGCCTTCGCTCCAGCCATCAACGGTGACGAAACTCACGTCAGGGTTGGCGGCAGCAGCAAGGTTGACGTCAGCGACCAAGTTGAAGCCCACGGCGACGATGACGTCACAGCTGGCGTCGACCATGGCCTGGAGGTTAGGAGCGAAGTCCTCGGCGCTGTTGGACTCCGCTTCGAGGATCTGAACGCCTAGCTCGGACTCTGCCTGAAGAAGGCCGTCATACACGGCCTCGTTGAAGGAGTTGTCCTGGAAGCTTGCTTCGTCGGAGACAGCGCAAGCGAGGAAGTCAAGCGCAGGCGCTGCTTCTTCTACGGTCTCTTCGGCGGGTGCTTCTTCCTCAGGTGCTGCAGCACATCCAGCCAAAACCATGGCTGATGCGCCCAAAATAGCGAAGCCTGCGAAGGCCCGCCTTGAAGTGATTGATTTCACTTACGTGTTCCTCTCGTTGTGATTCGATACCGGGCCCCACCTTTGTCCTTCGCCTCAAAGGAAGCTCTCAGGCAGATGAATCCGGCGCTGTGGTTCACATCCTAGAGGCCAAATGTTTACAAAGAATTTAGTCACCCGGCCGGTCAACATATGCGCTTCAAGCCCGACTTGAAGGCTTAGGGGGCAAGCCCCGCAGCGCCCTGGTGGGCTTTGTTGCAATCGCCATATGACTCTTGATGTACTCGAAGAACGCCGACTCATCGACGGCCTCGATAACCCGGGCATTTGGCTGCAGGCCGTGAATGCCCCACGACATCGCTGAATACCCGCGGGTCAGCTCAGAATCTGCCTCGATATCGACGGCATACGCGGCACTCTTAGTCACAAGCTCGGGATGAAGCATTACCGCAACCGTGAGCGAGTCAGGGTGGGTCGAGCCGTGGATGCCCACGCTCTCATCGAACTCGAGCGTTGCTTCACACACCTGGCGGAAAAACTGTGCCACCGGTGAGGGCTGCGAACCAATCTCAGCCATCTGCTCCCTGGTGAACAGTGCATCGTTGACACTGAGTGGCTCCCAGGGGACCACGGTGATCTCAAACCCGGCCTGGAACACAATTTTGGCAGCATCCGGGTCGACATAGAAGTTGAACTCGGCAGCAGCGGTGATATTGCCACGGGCATTGTTTGACCCACCCATGATGAACAGGTGCTTGACCCGAGAGGGGAAGCTTGGGTCTTTCACGACTGCCATCGCAATGTTCGTCAGTGGCCCGATCGCGACAATATTGAGCTCACCCGGACTTTCTGTGGTGAGACGCAGAAGCGCATCAACAGCGTGCTCGTTGTCTGGTGCCAGCCCGTCCATGTCCATGGATAATCCACCTGCACCATCACCATGGACATTCTCCGCAGAGACCCACTGCCGAACCATCGGGCGCCTGCATCCCAAAAACACCGGGAAATCACCAAGCGCGCCCGCAACGCTGAGGGTCATCATGGCGTTCGCGACCTGCTGGTCGAAGCCAACATTTCCCGCGACCATGGTGAGTGCCCGCAAATCGGCTACTGGGTCCAGGATGCCGAGCAGAATCGCGACACAGTCGTCCTGCGCTGTGTCCGTGTCAAGAATGAACGGGACGCTCACCCTAGGAGGCTCTGGCGCCAACAGTTTTCGAGAAGTACTCGATGGTCTTCACAAGCCCCTCGTTCAACGGAACAGTCGGCTCCCAGCTCAAGGATTTCTTTGCGCGGGAAATGTCTGGCTGTCGCTGCTTCGGATCATCTTGGGGCAAAGGCAAATGTTCGATAGTCGAGGACGAGCCGGTGAGCTCAAGAACCTTCTCCGCGAGCTCCAGCATCGTGAACTCGCCGGGGTTGCCAAGATTTACTGGTCCCACTTCGCCGGCCGTGTTCTCCATCAAGGCAATCAATCCCCCGACAAGGTCGTCTACATAACAGAACGATCGGGTTTGCGATCCATCGCCATAGATGGTCAGTGGCTCACCGCGCAGAGCCTGAACAATGAAATTACTGACGACGCGCCCGTCATCGGCGGCCATCCTTGGACCGTAGGTGTTGAAAATACGAGCAACACGAATCGCCAGTCCGTGCTGGCGGTGGTAGTCAAAGAACAAAGTCTCCGCGACGCGCTTCGCTTCGTCGTAACAGGCCCTCGGCCCAATCGGATTTACCTTGCCCCAGTAGTCCTCGGTTTGGGGATGAACTTCCGGGTCCCCGTAGACCTCTGACGTGGAGGCCTGAAGAATGGGGACCCTCAAGCGTTTGGCCAGGCCCAACATGTTGATCGCACCCATCACATTGGTCTTCGTGGTTTGCACCGGGTCGTGCTGATAGTGAATCGGCGAGGCAGGCGATGCCAGGTTATAAATCGCGTCAACTTCGACATACAGCGGGAACGTCACGTCGTGACGAAGGAGCTCAAACTTGGGGTTTCCGAGCAGGTGGGCAACGTTATCTTTGGACCCCGTGAAATAGTTGTCAACCACTACGACCTCGTTGCCGGCCGCCAGCAGTCGTTCAGCGAGGTGGGAACCTACGAAACCTGCACCACCGGTAATCAAAATTCGCATGGGTACCATGCTATCTGCCGATGTGTTTATCCAGGATCTACAGAACCCCGTCGAGCCCTTCGGCCCTCATCTGCTCGACGACCTGTTTCACATCCTGAGCGTGCTCTTTTGTTGTCACCAGCAGCGCGTCAGGGGTGTCGACCACAACAATGTCGTGGACACCAAGGAGAGTGATGATGCGCCCGGAGGTGGCGACCACGATTCCGGTGGAATCGCGCGGGTGAACTTTGCCGGCATCGCCCACCACGGTCACCTCCAAGCCTGCAGCACCACCCTGCGCCTGAGCCAGGGAGGCAAAATCTCCAACGTCGCGCCAGCCGAAACTTCCCGGCACAACGAGGAAGCGACCGTCGGCAGCTGCTGGTTCCGCCACGGCGTAGTCAAACGCCTGGGATGGGAGTTCACTCCAGAGCTCGGAGAAGTCTTCACCGGCCAGCAAGCGCTTGGCGATCTGGCGAAGCGGAGCTCCCATGACCGGTGCAAACCTGTCGAAAGAGTCAACAATGGCCTGGACGGTGCCCACAAAGATGCCGGCATTCCAGAAGTAGTTCGCACTGGCCACAAAACGCTCAGCATCCTTGAACGACGGTTTCTCCACAAACTCTTGAACGTGGAAAACACCGTCGAGGTCGTTGGGCTCACCCTTCTTGATATAACCAAAGGCACTCGAGGGTTCAGTGGGGCTTATTCCAATTGTGACAAGGTGCCCCGACTTAGCCGCCTCAATTGCCGTCGCCAACACCGAGTGAAAGGCATCATCGTCGCTCACGACATGGTCGGCCGCGAAGAACCCGACAACTGCGTCTGGAACGGACTCGGCCAACACGTAAGCGGCGAGGCCCACCGCAGCTGCAGAGTTCTTCGGGGATGGTTCAACAAGAACATTCGCCAGAGGGAGTGCGGGCACCTGGGTGCGCACGAGCTTCTTATGAGCTTCCCCGGTGACGACCATGATTTCGTCAACGTTCGCGAATGGCGCCAACCGCTTGATCGTGTCGACCAAGAGCGAGTTGCCCGTCCCAAGCAAATCCAGGAGAAACTTCGGCTCCTGTGACCGAGACAGTGGCCACAGTCTGGTGCCTGACCCGCCAGCAGGAATCACCGCGTAAAACGACTGAGACCCTGCGGTCTTGGCTCCGCCTGACTTGCTCTCACCCATGAGCCAAGGGTAGTGCCAAGCTGAGAGACCGGTCGGAGGGGACACCGTATGATGGTGTGAAGACTTCAGAACTGATGGAAAGAATTCGATATTCGTGACGACATCTTCAGGTTCATCCAGCCAACAGCCCACCGTGTCGGTCAGGTTAGAAATCCCGGCTCCCAGGCGCAAGAGTGTGATTCCCGGAGGGACCCTGTATAGGGGCCGCGAAGGAATGTGGTCGTGGGTACTCCATCGGATTACCGGCATTGGCATCTATTTCTTCTTGCTCGTTCATATTCTCGACACCGCGCTAGTGCGGGTAAGCCCTGAGGCTTACAACGCTGTGATTGGCGCCTACCAAACACCACTAATGGGTGTCGCCGAAATTGCGTTGGTTGCCGCCATTGTCTTCCACGCCTTCAATGGACTGCGCATCATCCTGGTGGACTTCTGGAACATCGGCACCAAGCACCACGTGGCGCTCTTCTATGTCGTAATCGGTTTGTGGGTCGTGACGATGCTGGCGTTCACGCCTCGTCACCTGATGAATGTGTTTGGGTGGTGAGCGACATGAGCGTGACAATCGACACCCCCCGTTCCCCTATCCGCCCAGAAAAGCGGGGCATCAACTGGGAAAAATGGGGGTGGATCTATATGAGGGCCTCTGGAATCATTCTGGTCGTTCTCATTCTCGGCCACCTCTTCGTTAACCTGATGGTCGGTGAAGGAGTGAAAGCCATCGACTTCGCCTTTGTCGCCGGAAAGTTCACTGACCCCTTCTGGGTGGTGTGGGACACGGCCATGCTGTGGCTCGCCCTAATCCACGGCGCCAACGGTATGCGGACGCTCGTCAACGACTACGCATCGACGCCGCGCATGCGTCGACTGCTCCATGGATCGCTACTAATTTCAACCATTGCTCTCTTGGCTCTGGGAACGTTGACCATCTACGCGTTTGACCCGTGCCCGGCTGGCTCACCCGCCGAATTGTTGCCCTCGTTCTGTGCGTCCGTGAAGTAGGAGAGATGACACCCACCGCACCAAGCACAACCAACTCCTCCGACATCACAACCCACCACCACCAATACGACGTGGTGATTGTCGGCGCCGGAGGCGCCGGAATGCGTGCCGCTATCGAGGCAGGCCCACACGCGAAGACCGCTGTAATCTCCAAGCTCTACCCGACCCGTTCTCACACCGGAGCAGCACAGGGCGGTATGGCGGCGGCACTGGCCAATATCGAAGAGGACAGCTGGGAGTGGCACACCTTCGACACCGTTAAGGGTGGCGATTACCTCGTCGACCAGGACGCCGCAGAAATCCTTGCAAAAGAAGCAATCGATGCGGTCATCGACCTCGAGAATATGGGACTTCCGTTCAACAGGACCCCCGATGGCAAGATTGACCAACGTCGATTCGGTGGTCACACTCGCGACCACGGTAAAGCCCCGGTTCGCCGGTCCTGTTATGCCGCTGACCGCACCGGACACATGATTCTGCAGACCCTGTTCCAGAACTGCGTGAAGCTTGGCATAGAGTTCTACAACGAGTTCTACGTTCTTGACCTTCTCTTGGTCGATGACCCTGACGCCAAAAAACCCCGCGGCAAGTCGAAGCCCCGCATCGCTGCTGGTGTTGTGGCATATGAGCTAGCTACCGGGGATATCCACGTCTTCCACGCCAAGTCAGTTGTCTTCGCCACCGGTGGTTTTGGGAAAATCTACAAGACCACCTCCAACGCCCACACCTTGACCGGTGATGGCGTAGGAATCATCTGGCGCAAGGGCATTCCTCTCGAGGACATGGAGTTCTTCCAGTTCCACCCGACCGGGCTTGCTGGCCTTGGAATCTTGCTCACCGAGGGTGCTCGTGGTGAAGGAGCGATTCTTCGCAACGCCTCCGGTGAGCGGTTCATGGAGCGCTACGCGCCCACCATCAAGGACTTAGCACCCCGAGACATCATTGCGCGCCATATGGTCCAAGAGGTGGCAGAAGGTCGCGGCGCTGGTCCCAACAAGGATTACGTGCTCTTGGACTGCACCCACCTCGGCGCAGAGGTTCTAGAAACCAAGCTTCCCGACATCACCGAGTTCGCGAGAACATACCTGGGTGTTGACCCGGTTCACGAGCCGGTCCCCGTGATGCCGACTGCTCACTACGCCATGGGGGGCATTCCCACCAACATCAAGGCTGAAGTGCTCTCCGACAACGACACCGTCGTCAAGGGTCTCTATGCGGCTGGTGAATGCGCCTGTGTGTCCGTGCACGGCTCCAATCGGCTTGGCACAAACTCTCTTCTCGACATCAATGTGTTCGGCAAGCGCGCTGGCCGTTACTCAGTGGAGTACGCGAATTCGGCCAAGTTTGTTGCACTTCCCGAGGATCCCGCCAAAGAGGTCCGAGAGATGATCGAGCGGGCCCGCTCGGCGGATGGAAACGAACGTCTTGCAGCGCTTCGGAAAGAGCTGCAAGAAGAAATGGATCGCAACGCCCAGGTGTTCCGGACGGACAAGTCTTTGCGCAGCGTTGCGAAGACCATCCACTCGCTGCGCGAGCGCTACAAGAACATTGGAATTCACGACCGCGGCAAGCGCTACAACACTGACTTACTCGAGGCTATTGAGCTCGGGTTCCTCCTGGACATCGCCGAGGTTGTCGTGGCCTCAGCCTTGAATCGGCATGAGAGCCGCGGTGGTCACATGCGGGATGACTACCCCGAGCGCGACGACGAGAACTTCCTGGTTCACACCATGGCGTATTTGACCGGTGACCCGAAGTCGGCAAACGTCGAAGACCACATTGCCATTGATTGGAAACCCGTCGTCATCACCAACTACCCACCGATGGAGAGGAAGTACTAATGGCTACCACTGTTGCTAACGCTCCTGCTGTTGTGGCGGAGGTGCCCTCGTTCACAGTGACGTTTATTGTTCGTCGGTTTGACCCCGAGAGCGACGCCGAGCCCCACTGGGAAGACTATGACGTCCAGATGTTCGCTACCGACCGGGTGCTCGATGGTCTTCACAAAATAAAGTGGGAAATTGATGGCACGCTGAGCTTCCGTAGAAGCTGCGCCCACGGCATTTGTGGCTCGGATGCGATGCGCATCAACGGTCGTAACCGCCTTGCGTGCAAGACGCTCATCAAGGACCTCGACATCACCCAGCCGATTTACATCGAGGCAATCAAGGGTCTGCCCTTGGAAAAAGACTTGATTGTCGACATGGAGCCCTTCTTTGAGTCCTATCGTCAGGTCCAGCCCTTCCTCATTGCTTCCTCGAAGCCAGACAAGGAACGCCTGCAGTCTCCCGAAGACCGCGCCCGCTTTGACGACACCACTAAGTGCATCTTGTGTGCAGCCTGCACCTCAAGCTGCCCCGTGTTCTGGACGGATGGCCAATACTTTGGCCCAGCAGCCATCGTCAACGCCCACCGCTTCATCTTTGACTCCAGAGACGAAGGCTCGCAGGTTCGCCTGGACATTCTCAACGATAAAGAGGGTGTGTGGCGTTGCCGCACCACCTTCAACTGCAGTGAGGCATGCCCCCGTGGAATCGAAGTGACCAAGGCCATCTCTGAGGTCAAGCAGGCGATTCTTCGCGGTAAGCCCTAAGTAGTCCGATGCTTCGGGTTGCGAGCGTTAACGTCAATGGCGTTCGCGCTGCCTTTCGCAAGGGAATGCAACCCTGGCTTGATCAAGCCGAGGTTGATGTTCTGGCGCTTCAAGAAGTCCGAGCCGAGCGCGAGGACTTAGAAGCCCTTCTCGGTGACGACTGGGTCATCGCCCACGACCCGGCCACCGCCAAAGGCAGAGCTGGCGTTGCCGTGGCCACACGGCAGGCGCACCGCGAGGTCAGTGTTGAGCTTGGCCCGAAGGCCCTCGACACGGCAGGCCGCTGGATTGAAGTGGACATCACCACGCCCTCAGGAAACCCCCTCACGATCGTGAGTTGCTATGTCCACTCAGGCGAGGCTGGAACGCCCAAGCAGGATGCGAAATATGAATTCTTGAAGCACATGGACACTCGTATGGGCCAGCTCGGTGGCCAAGCCTCTGGCGCGCTCGTGATGGGGGACCTGAACGTTGGTCACCGAACGCTTGATATCAAGAACTGGAAGGGCAACCTCAAGAACGCTGGCTTCTTGCCAGAAGAGCGCGCGTATTTCGATGCGTGGATTGGTCACGAGGAATCTGAGCAGTACAACAAGGGTGCTGCTGGCCGATTCGTCGACATCGGCCGAGCATTCCACGGCGAAGTCGAGGGCCCCTACAGCTGGTGGAGTTGGCGAGGCAAAGCCTTCGACAACGACGCAGGGTGGCGAATTGATTACCACCTGGCCAATACCCGCCTCGCCGGCGCTCTGCTGAACTACCGGGTCGACCGGGCTCCAAGCTATGACACCCGGTGGAGCGACCACGCTCCGGTCATCGCCGACTACGACATCTAGTCCGTTACGCTACCTGTATGAGCAGACCCCGGCTGTTTTCTGGCATGCAGCCATCGGCCGACTCCCTGCACCTCGGCAATTACGCGGGTGCGCTTGTGCAGTGGATAGACATGCAAAAGAACCACGATGCCGTCTACTGCGTTGTTGACTTGCACGCAATCACGGTCCCCCAAGACCCGAAACAACTGGCTGCCAACACCAGGCGCACTGCGGCCCAATACATCGCTTCCGGTATTGACCCCGAAGTTTCAACACTGTTTGTCCAATCCCACGTCCCCGCCCACAGCGAACTGGCCTGGATTTTGAACACCCTCACCGGCTTTGGTGAGGCCAGCCGGATGACCCAGTTCAAGGACAAATCCCAGAAACAGGGCTCCGACAACGCGACCGTTGGCCTCTTCACTTACCCCATCCTGCAGGCTGCCGACATCCTGCTCTATGACTCCGCGGTGGTGCCCGTTGGCGAAGATCAGCGTCAACACATCGAGCTCACCCGCGATATCGCAGAGCGTTTCAACCAGCGCTTTGGCAAGACCCTCAGCGTCCCAGAGGTGCGGATCCTGGAGGCTGCCGCGAAGATTTATGACCTGCAGAGCCCAGGCGCCAAGATGTCTAAGTCCGGCGATTCCCCGGCCGGCATCATCTGGCTTATGGACGAGCCCTCGGTGATTGCAAAGAAAGTGAAGTCGGCTGTCACCGACACTGACTCGGAGATTCGCTTTGACTCCGAGGGCAAGCCCGGGGTGTCCAACCTGCTGACACTTCTGTCTCTAGCCACCGAGCAGAGCGTTGAGTCGTGGCAAGACCAGCTGGCAGGCGGCGGTTATGGGGCTCTCAAGACCCAGACGGCAGACGCGCTGGTCGCACTATTGGAGCCCATTAGGGTGCGAACCCACGAGCTTTTGAGCGATGTCGCTGAGCTCGATCGGATTCTTGGCGCTGGGGCCGCCAAGGCATCGGTCATCGCTGAAGCAACCCTTGCTCGCGTCCACGATGCCGTGGGCTTTATCAAGCCCCTGCGCTAGCCCATCCCCTAGGGTTTTCTTTATGAAGATTTCTGTCATCGGGTGTGGTTACTTGGGTGCAGTCCACGCCGCCTCAATGGCAGAACTGGGTCACGACGTTATTGGCATCGATGTTGACGAGGTACGCATCGACACACTCGCCCGCGGAAAAGCCCCATTTCACGAGCCAGGCTTTGACGACATTCTTCAGAAGAATGCCACCCGGCTTACCTTCACGACCGACATGTCGGTCGTGAAGGAGGCCAAGGTCCACTTTGTGGCTGTTGGAACACCTCAAGCCAGTGACGGCTCGGCCGACATGACCTATGTGAACTCAGCAATCGAAGGGCTGCTGCCTTTCATCAGTGAAGGCCATCTGGTCGTCGGCAAATCCACGGTGCCAGTCGGCACTGCCGAGCGTCTGTCAGAACAGGTCACCTCCACTGGAGCGGTGTTGATGTGGAACCCAGAGTTTTTGAGGGAAGGCTTTGCTGTCCAGGACACCCTTTCCCCAGATCGCCTGGTCTATGGCATCCCGGAAGGGGACTCGGGCGAGTGGGCAAGAGCGACGCTCGATGCACTCTACGAGCAGATCCTTGCCACGGGGACACCTCGGCTGCTCATGAACTTTGCCACAGCGGAGTTGGTCAAGGTCTCGGCAAACGCTTTCCTTGCCACCAAGATTTCCTTTATCAACGCGATGGCCGAGATCGCCGAGGTGACCGGAGCGAATGTGACGCAGTTGGCTGATGCGATTGGTCACGATGCTCGCATCGGCCGGAGGTTTTTGAACGCCGGTGTTGGTTTCGGTGGAGGCTGCCTCCCCAAGGACATCCGTGGATTCGTGGCCCGCGCGGAAGAACTAGGAGTGGGCCAGTCGCTGTCGTTCCTGCGCGATGTTGATGCCATCAATCTGCGCAGGCGCGGACGTGTGCTCGAGATGTTGGTGGAAGAGCTCGGAGACCTCACCGGAAAGACAATCGCTGTGTGGGGAATGGCGTTCAAGCCCGACAGCGATGACATTCGTGACTCCCCCGCCCTAGACATCACTGAGTCCTTGGCGCGAGCCGGTGCGAAGGTTGTCGCCGCTGATCCTGCGGCCCTACTGCCAGCGCAGAGGCGGCTCGCACAGTCTGGGTTATCGGATTCGATTTCACTCACCGACGACCACCTAGTGGCTGCCCGCAACGCAGATGCGCTCGTCATTGCCACCGAATGGAAACAGTTCTCCACCGCAGACCCTGTCGTGGTCGCCGGGTTGCTAGCAACCGCGCTCGTGATTGACGGTCGCAACTGCCTCGATAGCGACGCGTGGAAAAAGGCAGGCTTCCGCTATCGCGGAATGGGACGTTCCTAGTCCACCCAATCAAACGTCCGGGTGACCGCCTTCTTCCAGTCGGCCAGTAGCTTCGCGCTCGTGTCAGCAGACATGCCAGGCACAAATCGCTTGTCTTCTGCCCATTTTCCGCGCAACTCCTCCCGGCTACTCCAGTAGCCAACAGCAAGACCCGCCACATAGGCGGCCCCGAGCGCTGTTGTTTCAGCGACTTGAGGCCTGATCACGGGAACGCCCAAAATGTCTGCCTGGAATTGCATAAGGGTCTCGTTCTTGACCATCCCGCCGTCGACCTTGAGCTCAGTGAGGTCAACGCCGGCATCGGCGTTGACGGCATCGAGCACCTCCCGAGTCTGGAACGCGGTTGCTTCCAAGGCCGCTCGTGCGATGTGACCTTTGTTGATGAAACGAGTGAGCCCAACGATGACGCCTCTGGCGTCTGAGCGCCAATAAGGGGCGAAAAGGCCAGAGAACGCGGGGACGACATAGCAGCCACCGTTGTCAGGGACAGTCGCGGCGAGCGCCTCAACCTCGGACGCTTCCGAAATCAGGCCCAAGTTGTCGCGCAACCACTGGATGAGAGAACCGGTCACCGCGATGGACCCCTCTAGCGCATAGCGAGGGGCCTCATCTCCTAGTTGATAGGCAACGGTAGTTAGCAAGCCGTTCTTTGAATGCACAGGCGTCGTTCCCGTGTTAGCGATGAGGAAGTTCCCTGTTCCATAGGTGTTCTTTGACTCTCCCACGTCGAATGCCACCTGACCGAAGGTTGCTGCTTGTTGGTCGCCCAAGATTCCAGAGATAGGCACCTCACGAAGAAGGCTTGAGGAGTGCGCGTGGCCATAAATCTCAGAGGATGATCGGATTTCAGGAAGCAACGAAGCAGGAATCCCCCACGCGCCAATCAAATCCTTGTCCCAGGCGCAAGTTACTAGGTCCATGAGAAGAGTTCGACTGGCATTGGTGACATCGGTGGCGTGAACGCCACCGTCAACCCCACCAGTCAAGTTCCATAAAACCCAGGTGTCGGGCGTGCCAAAGGCTAGTTCCCCAGCCTCGGCAGCTGCCCTCGCTCCCTCGACGTTGTCAAGAATCCAGACGATCTTGCTGGCAGAGAAGTAGGTGGCAAGGGGCAGACCGGTTTTCTTTCGGAAGAAATCGCTGCCGTGAGAGGCTTCCACAGCGTCAATGAGATCCTGAGTTCTCGTGTCCTGCCAGACCAGCCCGTTATAGACGGGGAGGCCCGTCTTTCTGTTCCAGATGATGGCGGTCTCTCGCTGGTTAGTAATGCCAATGCCCGCGATGTCGTGCCGGGTCAGCTGTGCTCTGGAGAGCGCTTCACCAGAAACTCCACGAACGTTGACCCAGATTTCCATCGGATCGTGCTCGACCCACCCAGCCTGAGGCAAGATTTGCTGGTGTTCCCGCTGACTCTGGGACACAATCTTGCCGTCGTGGTCAAAAATAATGGCCCTGGAGCTCGTCGTTCCCTGGTCAATGGAGAGTATGTAGGGAACCACGGGTAACCTCATCGTCATTATTGGCTGCCCATTTCCAGGCCATAAACCGTATAGTGAAGCATAGTAAACGTGCTCCGGGGTCAGTGAAAATCTGAACCGGCGGTGATAGTCCGCGACCCGACTGCAAAGAAATTTGTCGGCGGTTGACTGGGTGGAACTCCCAGACCGACGGTAATAGTCCGGATGAGAGGAGGCGTGAACGCCAGGCTGGAAATTTTCCGGCCCAATTTCGCGTTGCCTTCCCCGGAGACTCCCCCCTAGTGGAGTAGAGAACCGGATGAACGCCACGAACACCCCGAGAGTTGCCCTGGCAGCGGGGATGGCTCGCGCGTTGGAACTTGCGACCAAGGGGCCCATGGCAGGCGGTAATCCTCGTGTTGGCTGCGTTCTTCTCGACGGCACTGACGCCATCTGCGCTGAGGGCTGGCACGAAGGATCTGGGACACCGCACGCAGAAATCATGGCCATGGCCACTGCTCGAGCTGCCGGTATTTCTACAGAGGGCCTCACAGCTGTTGTGACACTCGAGCCCTGCGCACACACCGGCAAGACTGGCCCGTGCGCGGAGGCCCTCGTGGAAGCCGGAATAGCACGGGTTGTCTTTAGTGTCGATGACCCTGGCGTCGACTCGAGCGGTGGTGCCCAGGTGCTCGAGGGTGCCGGCATCGAGGTTGTTCGAGGCTTTATGAACCAGGAAGGTGTAGCGCTCATCGAGCGTTGGCACCATTCTGTATCGTCGGGGCGCCCTTGGGTGACACTCAAGTGGGCAATGTCCTGGGACGGCCGCGCAGCAGCTGCTGACGGCACAAGCCAGTGGATTACCGGCCCTGCAACCAGGGAGAAGGTTCACCAGGATCGCTCAGAACACGATGCAATCGTGGTCGGAACCAACACCGTGCTCGTTGATGACCCGAGTTTGACCGCCAGAACCTCCAGCGGTGATCTGCACAATCACCAGCCTCTCGCGGTGGTGGCAGGCAACACGGAGGTGCCACAGGGTGCCAAGATTCGCTCTCACCCTGGCGGTTTTCGTCGCGTCCCCGGCCACGATCCCCACGCAGTACTGGCCCAACTATTTTCCGAGGGCATTCGCAGCGTTTATGTTGAGGGTGGCCCCACCCTCGCGAGTGCCTTCATCAAAGCCGGAATTGTCGACGAAATCCACATCACGGTAGGGCCAATGCTCATTGGCGGCCCCATGATGGCCGTTCGCGACCTTGGCGTGAACACGATGCCAGAGGTCATCGGCCTCGATATTCGAGACATCACCAGACTCGGTGACGACGTAGTCGTCACCGCCAGACCCCGCAGTGGAAAGTAGGCGGCAATGTTCACAGGACTGATTGAGGAAATTGGCACCATCCGGGCAATCAGCGAGAAGGGTGATGGCGCCGAAGTGAGCGTGGCCGCGTCCCTCGTGCTCAGTGACGTGTCACTCGGTGACTCGATTTCTGTAAGTGGTGTGTGCTTGACGGTGACCCAGTTCGATTCAGAACACTTTGTTGCCGATGTGATGAAAGAAACCCTCAATCAATCTGCCGCTGCGAAGTGGGCACCAGGGGTGCCCGTCAACCTGGAGAGAGCAGCCCGTGTGGGCGACCGCCTCGGCGGTCACATAGTCCAGGGGCATGTTGATGCGACCGCTCAGGTATTAGACGTGCGCCCTGGTGACCAGTGGCAAGTGGTGAAAGTGTCCTTGTCTCCAGAGGTCGCCCCCCTGGTTGCTCACAAGGGTTCGATCACAATCGATGGTGTCTCACTCACCGTGTCTGCGGTGGGACGAGACTGGGCTGAAGTCTCGTTGATTCCTGAAACACTGAGTGCAACAACGCTCGGCCGCGCCGCGGTGGGCGACGTGGTCAACATCGAGACCGATATCCTGGCTCGTCAGGTACTTCGCCTCAAGGAATTCATTGTTCAGGAGACTCTCGCATGAGTATCGGGACAATCGCAGAGGCGCTCGAGCACCTGAGGCTCGGTCGTCCCATCATTGTGGTTGATGACGAAGCGCGCGAGAACGAGGGCGACATCATCCTGAGTGCTCAGCTGGCAACCCCGGAATGGGTGGGTTGGACGATTCGTCACTCCTCCGGATACCTGTGTGCGCCAATGCCCGCTTGGCGAGCAGTGGCCCTTAGGTTGCCACCGATGGTCGAAGACAACGAAGACCCCCGCAAAACCGCCTACACGGTGAGCGTGGATGCAGCGTCTGGCATCACCACAGGAATTAGCGCGTCTGATCGCACGCGCACCCTGCGTGTGTTGGCAGATCCCCTCTCCACGCCGGAGTCAGTGATTCGCCCCGGCCACATCGTGCCGTTGAAGGCAGCCCCCGGTGGAGTCAAGGAGCGCGCTGGACACACCGAAGCGGCAGTCGAGCTGATGCAGTTGGCTGGGCTGGAACCAGTCGCCGTCATCGGCGAGGTTGTCGGTGATGACGGCGAGCTCTTGCGGTTGCCACAACTGCTGGATCTGGGTGAACGGGAAAAGATTCCGGTGGTGACCATTGCCCAGCTACTCAAGGAACTCGATGAGACCGATTCCGGTAGCGACGCTCGGACACCCCGCCACAGGGCTGTCGCCGACCAGCGCGTCATTTTTGAGGTCAAGACCCGTGTTCCCACCGAACACGGCATCTTCGACCTTCACGCCTATCGTGACCGCGCTACTGGTGCTGATCACATCGCTATCGTCTCCGGGGAACCCCGAGATGGCATGCTGGTGCGCCTGCACTCAGAGTGCCTAACCGGTGAAGCAATGGGCTCCCTGAAGTGTGAGTGTGGCCCGCAGTTGGACGCAGCCATGGAACAAATCAACGCCGACGGCGGCGTCGTGATCTACCTGCGAGGCCATGAAGGCCGCGGTATTGGACTTGTGAACAAACTGCGTGCTTACCGCCTTCAAGAAGCCGGTCTCGACACCCTGGATGCAAACTTGGCATTAGGCCTCCCCGCGGATGCCAGAGACTACGGGGCAGCAGCCGCAATCCTTACAGACATGGGCATTTCTTCCGTCCGGCTACTGAGCAACAACCCTGAAAAACGACGCCAGCTGGAACAACACGGCATCACGGTGACCGAGTTGGTCCCCCTTCTTGTGGGCGTGGGCGCTGTCAACACCGCATACCTGGAGGCCAAGCGCGACCGCATGGGACACCACATTCCGGGAGAACTTGCCACTGGAGCCATCACGCTCCCCGAGAACGGAGAAAACCTATGAGCGGCCACGGAGCACCACGCATCGACTTGAATGGCGCTAGCGCTCTTCGAGTCGTCATTGTTGCCGGGATGTGGCACGAGACGATCGCAGAAGGCCTCATCGCTGGTGCCATCCGCGTGCTTGATGCGGCTGGTTGCGATCACTCGCTCATCCGAGTTCCCGGTTCCTTTGAACTTCCGGTAGTGGCCCAGGCGGCCCTTCAGAAGGGCGCCGATGCGGTCGTGGCACTCGGGGTCATTATTCGTGGTGGAACACCTCACTTTGACTACGTATCCTCTGCTGCCACCACAGGCCTGACCAATGTTGCACTGGCCACGGGTAAACCGGTTGGCTTTGGTGTCTTGACCCTGGATGACGAGGCACAGGGCATTGATCGCGCTGGTTTCGAGAGCTCTAACGAAGACAAAGGTGCTGAGGCTGCCGAAGCGGCACTTCACACCGCTCTGGTGCTGCGCGGTCTTTAGAGCTTCACAAACTCGCGGACAAAGAAGGTCATGCCGCTCCTGGCCATGTCGTGCCGGAGCCTGAAGTCAGTGGGTAAATCTGAGCCGACGATGCAGACAAACTTGTTGGCAGGAACACCGCGTTGCCGCAGTTGGTCAACAAGCCCGCGGTTTGCGTCATAGTTGCCAACCACGATTGCGTCGAAGGACGCGCTGAGTTCAGCGAGCTGGTGTGCACCAGCGTGGCCAGTAGTGGCGAGAGAACCCCGCAGGGTTGAGGGAAGGCTCCGCGAATAGCCGAACCCTCTGCCATAGAGCGTGCTGGTGTCCCCGGTGAAGTCATCAAAGAGGAAGTGGGGCTCAAACGCTGCCTGAGTGCGCTGCGCAGTCGCCTGCTTGAGACCGATATACGTGAAGGCGCTCAAGTAATCCGTGCGCCGGGGCAAAGACTCGTCGACAAACAGAATCGATGATGACTCAAGCCCAGTGAGCCGAAGCACATACCGGGCCATTGCGTCTGAGCTCAGGTGCGATCTGGCGAAGTCCCTGAAGAACTCCTGGGTTGTCTCACTGGGCAGTGCTGGACCATCCTGAACCAGGCTGTCGTACACGCCAACCAAAGCCCTCTTCGGAAAATGGGCGAGCGAGTGCTGGTGGGCTTTGCCAAGGCCTGGCATCAGCGGGATGCCGCCCGAAAAAAGAATTTCTAAGTGGCGAAAGGTGTCCCACCCACCCTTCTTCGTGGAGAGGGCAAAGTATGCGCTGCGGTATTCGGCCAGGTAGTCATCCCACGAGTCAAACGAGAAAGGTTCGCCAGGGATTGTGCTGGAGAGAAAGTGTGGCCGGTCACCGATTTCTGGGGGCATGAGTTCTGGACGAGGAAACGAAAAGTTCAGCGGATAGACACCATCGCGACGGAAACACTCGCGTGCAGCATCGAGAACGCTTCGTTCCTGGTGACCGGGCTCGAGCAAATCTCTGACCGGCAACGACGTCGCGGAGCGCACAAGCAACGAAGGGTGAAGCTCACGTTTGTAGTAATCAGGGCGACCGACCGGGGCAGGCTCGGGGCTCCCCCGCAACAGCTGCCCAAGGCGCATCCGCAGATAGCGACCCGCGCCCACAAGTCGAGAGCGCCTGGGAACAATGACGCGTCCAGCGGAGGGCATGGAGCGAGTTTATCGACAGGGTGAGTTATCCGGGGAGCGAACATCACCGTGCGGGGTCGGTTTGTAGGGCACACTGAACGGGTCACGGTGGTGGAAGGGTCAACGTCATGAGCATGGGTTTTGGTCAACGTCGCCGCGGGTCTTCCACGAATTATCGGCATGACGATGACGGCTCCCCCAGGGCCACGTTCCGCCAGCTGCTTCCGTTTTTGATGGAACACAAGCGGGTGCTCTCAGTCGTCATCGCACTGAGCATGGCGGGTGCCCTCACCACGCTTGCCCAGCCACTCGTTGTCAGCCAGGTCATCACGGTGGTCGAGGCGGCGGAGCCGCTGGGCAACCTCGTATGGGTTTTGGTAGGTCTGGTTGTTGTCTCTGCAGCCCTGTCGGGCTTTCGCCACTACCTCCTGCAGCGAACCGGTGAAGGAGTAGTGCTCTCCAGTCGCAAACTGTTGGTTCGTCGGATGTTGAATTTGCCGATTTCTGAATTTGATCAACGCCGGACCGGCGATCTGGTCTCGCGAGTGGGGAGTGACACGACTCTGCTACGCGCTGTTCTCACTCAAGGGTTGGTGGAAGCCGTCGGCGGAACGCTAACCTTCCTCGGTGCGGTCATCGCCATGATCTATTTGGACCCGGTTCTCTTCTCTCTGACCGCCATCGTGGTTGCGGTAGCGGTCACGACCGTCGTGACCTTGTCCAGGCGGATTCGCGTGGCGAGTCGCAAATCTCAAGACAAGGTCGGGGACTTGACAGCCAGTGTTGAGCGCGCGATTAGTGCCGTGCGCACGGTTCGGGCAGCGAACGCGACCGAGCGAGAAATTGTTGGCGTGGAAAAGGATGCCGAGGGTGCGTGGCGCCTCGGTTTAGATGTGGCGAAGGTGTCAGCTCTGGTAGTTCCCATCTCCGGCATCGCCCTGCAGGTGGCGTTCCTGGTGGTTCTTGGCGTGGGTGGTTTCCGGGTCGCTAGCGGGGCGCTTCCTATTGCTGACTTGGTCGCGTTCATCCTGTTCTTGTTCATGATGATCATGCCTCTCGGCCAAGCATTTGGCGCCATCACCTCGGTCAACCAAGCCCTTGGCGCGCTAGGCCGCATCCAAGAGATCATTTCGTTGCCCGGTGAAACCGACAATGACCGAGTGCAGGTCAGTCCGGCACAGGCTCCAACCCCCCGCGGGAAGATCGCGGTCGAGTTCTCTGGAGTGAGCTTTAGCTATCCCGAATCAGCCCACAAAACCGAAGCGGAAAAGCTCGTTGCCGAGACGCTCGGTGAGCACGAGGTGGAGGCCCTGGCCACTGGTGAAATTGCTGCCCTTCGTCCGACTCGCGATCGCGTGCTGGACAATGTGTCGTTCACGGTACCCCTCGGCAGCAAGACAGCAATCGTGGGGCCCAGTGGTGCTGGCAAGAGCAGCATTCTCTCTCTGATGGAGCGTTTCTATGACCCGCAGGCCGGTTCCATCTCTGTCTTTGGAACCCCGGTGGGAGACCTAGAACGCGGTCAGCTCCGCGGATACTTCGGCTATGTCGAACAAGACGCTCCCGTTCTAGCAGGAACTATTCGAGACAACCTCCTCATTGGCGCCCCTAGCGCGAATGAGGAGCAGCTTCGCACAGTACTCGAGAGTGTCAACCTCACGGAAATTCTTGAGCGCGACGCACGTGGCCTTGATGCGGAGGTTGGCGAGGCAGGAATCCTCCTCTCGGGCGGAGAGCGCCAGCGACTCGCTATTGCACGGGCCCTGTTGCAGGCGCCTCCGATTCTGCTGATGGACGAATCCACCTCGTCTCTGGACGGCCCCAACGAAGTGCTGATGAAGCACGCTATTGACCGTGTCGCAAAGGACCGAACCGTGATGGTTATTGCTCACCGTTTAGCCACCGTCGTGGATAGCGACCAAATCATCGTGGTGAACCACGGCAAGGTGGAAGCAGTGGGCACTCACGACGAACTACTGCTGTCCTCTGACCTCTACAAAGACCTGGCCGAACACCAGCTGTTGGTCTAGTTACTGGGGCTTTGCGACTGGCCCGAAGACGGCCAGTCGAACCCTGTTGGAGAACCGGCGCCACACATAGCGAATGAACAGCCCCACGAAATCGAGTGGCGTCAAACCAAAGCGGTTCTGCAAGACGCGTTTGCGATAGAGACGCTCGCTGGCTTGAGACACAAACCCCTTGTATTGATCGTGGTCCCCTCCAACGAACGAACCATGGCCGTGGTGGTAATAGGAGCCACCAAGGTAGAACGAGCCGCGGTAGCCATTGAAGGCTGGCTCGTGAGGAAGCAGAGTGACCGGGCGACCCGTGCTCTTGAGCTGGACTCCGACCCGACGGCCCGTGTCTGGAGCTCCTTTACGCGTGGCGCGTTCGAGATAGTCCTCGGAAAAATTCACCGCCGCCTTGAGTTCAGTTGGAAAAATCATCAGGCACGGGTGCGTTTGTGACGTGCTGCCTGGAACCAAAGCCAAGGAAATGTCGTCAGCCTTGTCTAGCCAGTCGGCTTTCGTGGGGAAGGCGTCCGAATCCATGACGATGATGTGGGAGGTAGTGAACGTAGTCTGCGCGATTGCCCGATCGAGTGCGGAGGGGTGATCATGGCCCTCCACTGCAATCTGCGCCTTGTCAGGCTCAAAGGTCAGCACTGAACGGACCAGTGGAAGCTTGGCTAACACGTCCTGGGATTTTCGTGATTGATCGACAACTACGGCCTCTGTGACACGGCCACCCGAAAACTCAGCCACCTGCTCCAACATGTGGCCAATCCAGAAGATATCCCCGTAGTGACAGGACACCACGGTGTATGTGGGGCTAGCGGGAGCGCTCAAGCGTCACCCCCGCCTGCCTCAGTTCCTCCAGTGTCGTCGCCGCGGAAGATTCCGCAACCGCCGCGACCAGATCGGTCAGCACTCTGACCTGGAATCCGGTCTTTTTCGCATCAAGCGCGCTAGCGCGAACACAGTAATCGGTCGCAATCCCGACCACATCAAGGGAATCAACACCGGCATCGGAGAGGATATCGGCGGCCGATTGGCCATCGGGGCCAATTCCCTCAAAGACTGAATATGCGGGCTTGCCCTGCCCTTTGGTGATGTGGTGGGTCACCGTGCCGAGCTCGAGGCCCGGATGGTACTCAGAGCCAGGAGCGCCAGCGACGCAGTGCACAGGCCACGTGTGGACGAAATCCGGCTCAGCTCCGGCGGGTGCGAAATGCCCCTGATTGTCGCCGTCGGGGTTGTGCCAATCTCTGGAGGCAAGAATGACGGCGTAGTCATCGGAATGATCCCGAAGCCACTCGCTGATTCCCTCTGCAACTGCTGTGCCACCATCGACACCGAGCGCTCCGCCCTCACAGAAGTCGTTTTGCACATCTACAATCAATAACCCGCGCACCAGAAGCCTTCCTCGCTTGTCTACTTAGAAGTCTGCCAGGTTAGAACCGCACCTATACACAGCGGTAACCAAGCTCTCGATGGCAAAACGGGTCTCATCCCCCACGGTTCCCTGAGCGAAAAAGGCAAAGGCGAGGGGCTCTTCGTCTGCTCCGGTGACAAATCCAGCGAGGGAGCGCACGCCGGTGATACTGCCTGTCTTGGCTTGGACACGGTCATGGACAATCGTGTTAGTCCCGATAAAGCGGTCGTCCAGGGACCCGTCAACACCAGCAATCGGCAGGGACTGACGCAGGGAGGCTAGGGGCCCGTCTCCACGAGCCACTTCCGAGAGCAGTAAGGCAATAAAGGCTGGGCTCACCTGGTTCAGTGGGCTGAGACCAGAACCGTCCTGAACGACGATGCCCTCCGGGGGAAGCCCCAAACCGGCAATGACGGAGGGGATCACCGTGGCCAAACTGGCAGCGGTCCCCCCAGCTCCCTGCGCTAGTGAGACATGGCGAGCCAACATTTCTGCCAGCGTGTTGTCACTCTCTTTCATCATGTAGCGCACGAGATCAGACACCGGAGGCGACTCTACAGAGGCGAGAACTGGTCCCTCCACCGGGGCATCCCCGACAGTCACCTTCACGTAGCGCCCAGCATTACCGGCGGCTCGGAGAGCCTTCACAAACTCATCACCAGCTCGACGAACGGGATCGCTACCCCGCTTGCTGAGTTCGACCTGCGGGTTATCGCGGTCTCCATCGACTTGCAGAGCAGTGACCCTCGAAATGAATCCATTAGACGCTGCGTCTCTGGACCAGGACGCATCGAAGGCGTCCTCCGTGGGCCAGAGCGCTGCATCGACCACAACCTCCGTGATGGTGACCCTCTCGCCCTCTGGAAGCCCGGCCTGGGCGGTCGCGATGGTCTTTTCTGCCAAGTTCTGAAGCGTTGCTGCACCGGAATAAACGCTCGGGGTGCCAGTGGCGAGACGACTCAACGTTGAATCACCACCGCCTACCAAGACAACGCGCGCTGGATCATCGGTGGCTAGCACCGAAGTGCTAAACCGCATCTCCGGGCCCAAGACTGCGAGTGCTGCCGCGCCGGTCACAATCTTCATGACGCTCGCCGGCGGGACCAGGGCCTCTGAGGCTCGTGAAAACAGAACATCGCCGGTGTAGGGGTCAACGACGACCCCGGAGAAGTCACCCAAGGCTTCATTGAGCGAGGCCTCCGCCACCGAGCAGGTCCTGATTCTCAGTGGCACCGGCATCGTCGCAGGAACAACGCGACCACTATCAGCGACCTGAACCTCGGGCTCTGGAGCCAATGACCCTTCGCTAAGCTCGCCCTCTGGCACCAGGGCACCCAGAGCAAAAGATCCGCCCGCTGCCAGCGCAGTAACGACCAGGGCGGCGACCGCAGTGAGCCAGCGACGTGCCGCAATCGGCAGAGCGCGTGCTGGGGGCATGGGTTCAAAGATATCGACAAGCCCAAGTCACTCGATGCGGCCCCCCGAGAGTCGTCAGAAAGATTCGCCTCGCACTCCTCAGTGGCGCCAGAGTAAGCTGACACTATGCGATCCTTCATTTTCAGCAGCGCAATGCTGAGCGCCCTGGCGGCCGGAATCGGTCTTCTACGGCGAACAATTCGCGGACCGTTCACTTGGCAGGTAGGCCTGCTGTGGGCAAGCTGGCTAATCTCCCTGGTGCTGGCAATTGCGAGCGTGCGGGAAAGCTCACGCTCCTAGTCAAGAACTGGGCCGGCTGCGGGACTTGAACCCGCAACCTTCCGATTACAAGTCGGATGCGCTACCAATTGCGCCAAGCCGGCACGCTCGTAGTTCCCCACCGAGCAAGGACAACACTACCGGGAGTAGTGAACTAACCGCTGGTCTCCACGGAGGCAACGAAGCTAGCCAAGTCGCCATGAACCTCAGGCTGGTACTCCTTACCGTTAACCAGAACGGTCGGAGTGCCCATCACTAGAGGAATCTCGGAGTTCCGCACCGGCAACGGGCCCGTGCTCATCGCGCGTGCCGTTGCGGAGGAAACCCAGTTTGCAAAGGTCTCAGCCCGAATGCAACCTTCAATTAGCTCGACATTGGATGCCCCAGAGGCCGTAACTAATTCGACCATTTCGTCGTCGGCGAGCTCGTACTTTGCCGGTGGCACAGGCTGGCTTGCGAGCAGGAGCTCGCTGTAATCAAAGTAGTTGTTGGGAGAATGTTCAGCAACGCACGCCACGCTGTTCGCCGCTCGAGTCGCATAGCGAGTGCCGGCAGTCTGGGCATCCCTGAAGGCCAAGGGGTGGTACTCGATGGTCGCGGTGCCATTGTCTAACCAGGTGCGGAAAAGCGGACCATAGACCGACTCGAACTGCGCACACGCAGGGCAAGAGTAGTCAATGAAGATGTCGATTGCAGGAATACCCTCAGGGTTCTCTGCAGAAGGCGTTGGTGCCTCTTCAGCCGCAAGCGCCGGGGTGGGCACAGCGACGAAGCCCTCACCGATCTTGATGCCGTCGCTTTGCATGTTGAGGGGTCCAGGTCCTGGCGGACGGAGTGAGGAAATAATGAAGACGGTGACAACGGCAATGACAGCAATGATGCCCACTGCGAGTGAGCTCTGGATGAGGACCTTATTGCGCTTGGCCTTCTTCGACTGCGCTTCCCGAAGAGTGCGAGCCTTGTCTCTGGCTTCCTGGCGCTTTTCGTTCTTGGTCGGACGCGATTCAGAATTCATCGAAACTCTCTCTTCAGCAACAGTGTCTGTCTTGGGGCTTCATCCCAGACTGGCAAACATTTCCTCAGCGGGAGCTGAGAGATGCCAAGGGGCAATACTAACCCGGAAGCTGGCGCATGGCTACCCGGGAAGAGTGAGTGCTGGAAAACCTGGCATAATGGCAACCAGCTCGCAGCAAATAGGTGGGCCATCCATTCACGAAGGATCGTCCGGCACGTACCTGCCGGTGAAGGAGAGAAAATCATGGCGTCAGTGACGTTCGACAAAGCAAGTCGCATCTACCCGGGAACCACCACTCCGGCAGTGGACTCCCTCGATCTCACCGTCGATGACGGGGAGTTTCTGGTCCTTGTAGGCCCCTCCGGTTGTGGGAAGTCGACATCGTTGCGCATGTTGGCGGGCCTCGAAGAAATCAATTCTGGGCGCATCCTGATTGGCGACCGGGACGTCACCGATGTTGCTCCCAAGGACCGCGACATCGCGATGGTGTTCCAGAACTATGCCCTTTACCCTCACATGAGCGTTGCCGAGAACATGGGCTTCGCGCTCAAGATCGCCGGCGTCAACAAAGACGAGCGGATTGCACGAGTCGTTCAAGCCGCCAAGCTCCTGGACCTCGAGCCCTACCTCGACCGCAAACCAAAGGCACTCTCCGGTGGCCAACGTCAGAGAGTCGCCATGGGGCGCGCAATCGTCCGCGAACCCCAGGTCTTCTTGATGGATGAACCGCTGTCGAACCTGGACGCGAAGCTTCGCGTCCAGACCCGCACACAGATTGCTTCATTGCAGCGACGCCTTGGTGTGACAACCGTCTATGTGACCCACGACCAGACCGAAGCGCTCACCATGGGTGATCGCATCGCAGTGTTGAAGGATGGTGTCCTGCAGCAGGTCGGAACCCCCCGGGATCTCTATGAAGCTCCCGCGAACTCTTTCGTTGCAGGGTTTATCGGCTCCCCCGCGATGAACCTCTTTGACGCGGACGTGGTCGAGGGCGGTGTGCAGTTTGGCACCGCAACCGTCAAGGTTGACCGCAAAACCCTCGCCGGTGCCTCGGGGAGCCGCGTCACCGTGGGAATTCGTCCCGAGGACTTGACCGTCTCAAAGACCGGCAAGGGCCTGCAGACCACCGTCGAGCTCGTCGAGGAGCTCGGTGCTGATGGATACCTCTATGGCAGCACGCAGGTGAATGGCCAGAACATCGATGTCGTCGTGCGAGTCGATGGCAGAAACCACCCTGTTGCAGGAGACAAGATCTCCCTGTTGCCCATCGAAGACCACATGCACGTGTTCGACACGGCAACCGGAGTGCGGCTCACCAAAGAAGCCATCTCCGCTGGTTCCTAGAACTGTGGGTGGTGTGAGGGGGGCAACCCCCTCCCCACGCCACCCAGCAACGGCGCAGTAATGAGCGGGTCACTCTCGATCACCGCGTCTGTGGCGGGCCCCGAGCTTCTCGAGCTGCCATGGGAATTGCCGCTTGAGCAATGGCCGGACAAAACAGTCGCCGCACTGCCCAAGGGTATTTCCCGGCACATTGTGCGCTTCATTCACATGGGTGCTCACATCGTGGCGGTCAAGGAAACAACCGAAGCACTCGCGGTGCGCGAATACAAGATGCTGAAAAAACTAGCCAAGCTCGCAGTGCCCTGTGTAAAGCCCGTCGCTATCGTCTCTGGCCGAACCGATCGCCACGGTGCGTCCCTTCCGACTGCACTCGTCACCAGACACCTTCGTTTCTCGCTGCCCTATAGAGCGCTCTATTCACAAACGCTCCGCCCTGACACCGCGACAAGGCTTGCTGACGCTCTGGCTGTGTTGTTGGTTCGCCTTCACATCGTCGGATTCTTTTGGGGAGATGTTTCCCTCTCGAACACTCTTTTCCGGCGCGATGCAGGAGCTTTTGCCGCCTACCTTGTCGATGCTGAGACAGGCGAGTTAATGCCAGGGAGTCTTTCCGATGGCCAGCGGGAAAACGACCTTGAGATTGCAAGGGTCAATGTGGCAGGCGAACTTCTTGACCTCCAGGCGGGCGGCCGCCTGGACGACGACATCGATCCCGTTGCAGTCGCGCAGTCGATCATTGATTCCTATCGGCTGTTGTGGACGGAACTCACCGGCTGGGAAAGCTTTGACCAATCTGAGCGCTGGCGGATTTCAGAACGCGTGCACCGCCTCAACGAATTGGGGTTCGACATTGAGAACCTCACCATCTCGAGCAATGACGCCGGGACCAAGCTTCAAATTCAGCCAAAAGTCGTTGACGCAGGACACCACACCAGGCGCCTGCTGCGTCTCACCGGCATTGATGCCGGTGAGAACCAAGCCAGGCGGCTCCTCAACGATCTTGACGCCTATCGGGCCTTCCACTACCCGCAAGAAGACGTCGACGAAGAAATGGTGGCCCACGAATGGCTGAGCGAAGTTTATGACCCGGTTATTCGCTCAATTCCGAAGGAATACCGGGTAAAACTTGAACCTGCGGAAATCTTCCACCAGTGGTTGGAGCACCGTGCATCCAGGTCTCAGAGGGAGGACCGCGACATCACCCGTGAGGAAAGTGTGGCCTCCTACATCGATGAAGTTCTGCAACACCGAAGAGACGAAGCGATGGTGACAGGGCCGCCGACAGAGGCCATCACGATGCCAAACCCCACGATTGAGCTCAATTGGCGGGATCGGGTTTAGAGGCTCTTGCCGGCGAGAAAACGTCCTCTCGTGATCTCGTAAAGAACAACGCTCGCGGCGATTCCCGCGTTCAAGGATTCAGCATTGGAGCTAATCGGGATCGTCACGATGGCATCACAGGTCTCTGTGATGAGCCTCGAGAGGCCCTTCCCCTCGCTGCCAACAACCAGGACAACGGGTGCTGTGCCAAAATCCATGCCGGGAGTGGGAACATCGCCGCCTCCATCGAGGCCCACCACCATGTATCCGCGCTCTTGAAACGCCTTGAGCGTTTGGGTCAGGTTCGCTGCCATTGCCACGGGGGTGCGGGCAATGGCCCCGGCTGAGGTTTTCCACGCGGCTGCGTTCACACCAACGGATCGACGCTTGGGAAGAATCACACCGTTGCCCCCAAAGGCGGCAACAGAGCGAACAATCGCACCGAGGTTCCTAGGGTCTGTCACCCCATCGAGGGCCACAAAAATCGGCGTTGCTGTGTGCTTCTCCGCCTTATCGGCAAGTTCCATCGGATGCACGTAGTTGTAGGGCGGCACGCTCAGGGCAATGCCCTGGTGCACGGTATCGGGACCGGTCATCCGATCAAGCTCGGGCCTCGGAATCTCCAGGAGAGGCAAGCCACGCTTGTTGGCCAGCGCCAAGGTTTCACGAACTCGATCGTCCATGTCGATCTTGGTCGCAACATGCAGGCTAACCGCGGGAATCTTTGCGCGCAGAGCCTCAAGGACTGAGTTCCGACCAGTCACCAACTCGGTGTCGGCACTCAGTGGTCGGACAGTCCGCCTGGCGGGTGCTGGGCTCGATGAGGCTCCATGTCGGGCCTGAGCGCTCGCTAAGCGCTCTTTGGCGGCCTTGCGCTTGCCAGCGGGGTGCCACGATCTGTCTTCGGCTTTTGGTGTGGGGCCTTTACCTTCTAACGCTTGGCGACCATGGCCACCTGTTCCCACGGTCGGGGTCTTCTTGGTTTTGCGGGCTGCTGGGTGACCTTTCTTAGCCACGAATACTCCAGGTGCTTCCAGCAGCGCCATCGTTCACATCAATGCCCGCGCGGTCCAAAACATCGCGCAAGGCATCGGAGAGCTCGAAGTTCTTCTCCGCTTTTGCGTGCCACCGCAATTCGATGACCGATTCCACTAAGGATGCCAATGCCCCATCGCCTCTCGATGATGCTCGTGCCCACTCGGGATCAAGCGGGTCAATGCCTAAGACTCTCACCATTGCACGGACTTCGATTGCCGAGGACGCGGCCAGTGGACGATCCCCCGAGTCCAGAGCGTTGTTTCCAGCCCTCACCGTCTCGTGAACAACGGCGAGCGCCGCCGGCACTGAGAGGTCTTCGTCCATCGCCAAGGCGAAAGCCGAGGGGACCACAGTCCCCTCAACATCGAAGCCTTCCTGGCGAGCTCTAGACAAGAAACCGTCAATCCGCGAAAAAGCAGCGGTCGCTTCATCCAGGAAACCCTCGTGAAGATCGAGCTCAGATCGATAGTGCGCAGAGGCAAGCGCGTAGCGGACGACGATTGCTGGCGCCCTATCCAGGAGATCCCTCGCGTAGACACTGTTATCAAGCGACTTCGACATTTTCTGCCCGCCCACCACGACCAGGGCGTTGTGTAACCAGTGTCTGGCGTATCCATGTCCAGCGGCAGCGGACTGGGCTAGTTCGTTTTCGTGGTGCGGGAAGCGCAAATCAACGCCACCACCGTGAATGTCAAATTCTCCACCGAGGTAGCGCATTGCCATCGCTGAGCACTCGATGTGCCAGCCTGGCCGCCCAGCGCCCCACGGCGCCGACCACGAAGCGGTGGCTGGCTCACCAGCCTTGTGACCCTTCCAAAGAGCAAAGTCTTCTGGGTTGCGCTTGGCGCCTGAGGCGTCCTCGCCCTGCCGAAGACTGTCGATGCTTTGGCGGGTGAGCTCCCCGTAGCGGGCCCAGCGGCTGACGTCGAAATAGACATCTCCGGAGCCCTCTTCGGAGGCATAAGCGTGACCGGTCGCAAGAAGCTGACTAATCAGCTGGATCATGGCGGGGATGTCTCCGGTTGCCCGTGGCTCACGGGTGGGCGGGAGAATGCGCAGGGAGCTGGCGGTTTCCTGAAACTCTTGTTCTACTCTCGCGGCAAGCGCCCACCATGCTTCGCCTGTTTCACCGGATTTTTCCAAGATTTTGTCGTCTATGTCCGTGACGTTACGCACCAGAGTCACCTCAAAGCCCCGATAGCTGAACCAACGCGACCAGAGGTCATAAACGAGCGCGCTTCTCAGGTGACCGACGTGGGGGGCGGACTGAACCGTCGGACCACACACATAGATCGACACGTGACGGGGCAGGAGGGGAACAAAGTCCACCACCTCCTGGCGTTTCGAGTCATAGAGTCTGATGGCCACCGCTTCATGGTAGCGAGAGAGTGCTCACTATCTCGGTCGGCCGGCCGAGGATGGATTGAGCCTAAATAACGACCAATACCGCTGTTGCCAGGGCGGCAGCGCCTTCGCCGCGACCGGTGAAACCAAGCCCGTCACTGGTGGTAGCACTGAGCGCTACCGGGCACCCAACGAGTTCAGTCAAAACAGTCTCAGCTTCGAGGCGGCGTGGGCCAATCTTTGGCTTCTGAGCAATAACCTGCACCCCCACAGAACTCACCGCATAGCCCGCATCTCTGATCAGATTCAGCGCGTGCGCAAGGAACACACGACTATTCGCGCCCTCGAACTCTGGGCGATTGGCTCCAAAGTGGGTGCCAAGATCGCCCATGCCGGCAGCTTGCAGAAGTGCATCAACGATGGCGTGAATGACGACGTCACCATCGCTGTGACCGGCCAGTCCGTCTTCGCCAGGCCAGGCCAGGCCGGCTAGCGTGAGCGGAACACCTGGGTCGAACTGGTGAACATCCACCGCGGTCCCGACCCGGTGGCCCCCAGTCCCGCCCAGCACGGATACCGCCCGCTGAAGATCAGCCGGGTAGGTGATTTTGAAACTCATGGCGTCACCATCAACAGCGACCACTTCATGGCCTGCTGCCCGAAGAACTGCTGCATCGTCGGTGAAATCACCCTCGATGGCCTCGTAGGCGGCAATCAGTGACGCAGCGTGAAAACCCTGAGGCGTCTGGACGGCGCCAAGCGCGGAACGGTCCATTGCATCACCCGTGGCCATGGATGACCTGTCAACACTGATGAGGGTATCCACCACCGCAATCTGCGGGACGACACCCTCTGCTCCGCTCTTCAGCGCATCCAGTACTCGATCAAACACGGCGACGGGGGTCAGTGCGCGTGCCGCGTCGTGAATGAGGACGGCCGTCGTCCCACCCGGCAATGCACCAAGGCCCGCTCGAACACTATCGGTGCGGGTTTCACCGCCAGTAACGACTGTGACATCACCGTAGACAGCTAACAATTGACGGGCTGGCGTTTCCCAACCCGGAGGGACAACGACCACCAACGAAAAGGGTCTAGACCAGGACCGAACACCTCTCACGCACTGCTCGAGCAGGGTCGCACCGGCAAGTGCCACAAAGGCTTTCGGCTGGTTGGAGCCAAGTCTTGTGCCGCTACCGGCCGCGACAATGACTACTACAGTGGTCACTGGTCGTGGCCTGGGAATTCTACCTAGGAGGCGAGAACTTCGTCGAGAACCGTCGAAGCCTTCTCTTCATCCGTTTTTTCGGCCAGTGCCAGCTCAGAAATCAAAATCTGACGTGCCTTGGCAAGCATTCTCTTCTCGCCCGCACTCAACCCGCGATCTTGATCGCGACGCCACAGGTCACGGACAACCTCGGACACTTTGATGACATCGCCGGACGCGAGCTTCTCAAGGTTTGCCTTGTAACGCCTGGACCAGTTGGTGGGCTCTTCTGTGAAGGGGGCACGCAACACTTCAAACACCTTGTCGAGGCCCTCTTTGCCGATAACGTCACGGACGCCGACGAGGTCAACGTTCTCAGCGGGAACCTCGATAGTGAGATCCCCCTGCTTCACATTGAGCTTGAGATACATCTTTTTCTCGCCCCGAATCGTGCGAGTCTTAACTTCGGTGATGGTAGCCGCTCCGTGGTGGGGATATACGACTGTTTCGCCAACTTCAAACAGCATGCTTGCCAACCTTTCCCAACTTTCCATTTTAGCACAGCGAGCTACCCACGCTAACCCCCGGTCTTGCCGGCTGAAAGGGCCCGGTGGCGCGGGCCCAGGCCCCCATTCCAGTAGGCTGGAGTTGTTCACCATCGCAGTGGACACTGAAGGCGGTAAGCCTCACCAGCCATCGGAAGGATGTGTCGTGCGACGCCGTTTCTTTGCTCCACTTGTTGTAGTAGTTGCCATCTTCACCGGAACCACGGGGTGCACGCTGTCAGCTGATATTGCGACGATGAAGGAATACAACCCTTCTGACGGTGTCGGTGCCGACCTTGGTGATGTAGCACTGCGCAACATCCTGCTAATCAGCAACGATGCTGGCGAAGCCAACCTGGTGATGACAGTCGTGAACACCAGCGGCGAAGACATCACCCTGAATGTTCAATTCGACAGCGGTTCCACTCGAGTTACCGAGCCTCTCAAACTTTCGGCCGTGCCCGAGCGCACCCGTATCGGCGACGATCCGAGCGCTGGCATCGTGATGTCGGGGCGCGACCTGTTAGTTGGAGGCTTGTTCCCCGTCTACTTCGAGTACGGTAGCGTCCCCGGCGAGCTCGTGTATGTCCCCGTCCTCGATGGCACTCTGCCCGAGTACGAACTCCTCGTTCCCTAGGCTTCGAACCTGTATCCAAGCCCTCGAACCGTGAGGATTATCGTCGGTTCAGACGGATTGTCCTCAATCTTCGATCGCAGACGCTTGATGTGAACATCGAGCGTCTTGGTGTCTCCGAAGTAATCCGATCCCCAGACACGGTCAATAATCTGGCCTCTCGTGAGAACACGGCCGGCGTTTAGCATCAAGAGCTCAAGAAGCTCGAACTCTTTGAGCGGCAGCGATACGGGAGTGCCCCGCACCACCAACTGGTGCCGATCGCTATCCAACACGATGCCGTGGTATTCCAAGATGCTCTGCGAGGCATGCGGGTCTTCGGCCCTGCGTCGAAGCACAGCCCTAATCCTTGCCAACAATTCCCTTGAGGAATAGGGCTTAGTGACGTAATCATCAGCCCCGAGCTCCAAGCCCACCACAATGTCCACTTCGGAATCTTTGGCGGTCAACATAATGATCGGCAGCGATGAGCGCTGCCGCACTTCGCGACAGACCTCGGTGCCTGGCAAACCCGGCAACATCAAATCGAGAAGCATCAGATCAGGCGGAGTTGCCTCGACCGCACTCACCGCCGCCAGACCGTTATCCACGACCTGGACCTCATAACCCTCTCGCCGCAACAGATAGGACAGTGGCTCACTGAGTGATTTCTCGTCTTCGACTAGCAGGATCTTCGTCATGCGCTGCCTCTCAGTGATGTCTCATCGTCATCCACGCGAAGCATCGGTATCTCATCCGTTGCGAGGTACTCGGCCGGTCGAGGAAGTTTCTTGGGCTTGAGTTCAGCCATCGGCCCAGTCTGGCTGAGGTGGCGTGTCACGACGTCGGCGGGGGCCTCGCGCAGTCGAATAGTGAAGGTGGATCCTTTGCCCAGCTGCGACCAGACTCGAACGTCTCCCTGGTGGTTGTTCACCACGTGCTTCACGATCGCGAGGCCAAGACCAGTCCCGCCGGTCTCTCGGGACCTGGCTGGATCGCTTCGATAGAAGCGCTCAAAAATTCTCTCGAGGTCATTGTTCGCAATTCCTTGGCCTTGGTCAGTCACGGAGATTTCCACGATTCCACTCTTGACCACAGCCCCGACCCCGACGCGCGAGGGCCCTCGCGAATAGGTAATCGCATTACGCACAAGATTATGCAGCGCTGTCACCAGTGACGTGGCGTCGCCCAGAACGTAAGCGCCTGTGCTCGCGGACACCGCGACGGTGATTCCTGACTTCTTGGACAAGACGGAGTTGGAGGCAATCGCCTGCTCTACCACCGAGTCAATGGACACAATATCGGGGTCTTGAATGGTTCCCACCGATTGAAGTCTTGTGAGCTCAATGATGTCATTGGTCATCTCGGCAAGTCGGTGACCTTCGCGCTCGAGTGTCTCGGCAAACGCGCGAACCTGTTCAGGGTCATCCGCTGAATAGTGAAGCGCCTCAGCCAACAGAGACACTGCACCAATTGGGGTTTTCAACTCATGGGAGATATTGGCCACAAAATCGCGGCGAACAGCGTCGAGCCGATACATCTCAGACCGGTCATCGGCAACCACCAACATAAGCCGCAGGCCCAACGGGGCGACCCTGACGAGCAGGTGGACTGGCGGAGCGTCGCGCCCAGTTCCGGCAAGTTCAAACTCCCGCGCTGCGGGCACCCCTTCGCGGCGGGCCTGTTTCACCAGGTCGAGAATGGGTTGGTAGACGATGTCTCGGTTATCCACGATCCCGAGCGCCACAGCAGACTTCGAGGCCCTCAACACTCGATTGTCAGCGTCCAGCACCACGCCCGTGGCACCAATGACCTCGAGGGCGGTATCCACGCCGTCAGGAACAGGGGGCTCAAGAACTTGCTCCGCACGCCGATGCCACCCGGCGCCCGCCCAGACAAGCGCAGCGATACCGACCCCCAGCGCCATGCCAAGAAGCAGCATCCAGGCGGGCGACCAGAAAGGCTCCATACCCCAAGCCTACGGTGCGCACTCCAACCAAAGGGGCGTCCCCAGCGCTAAACTGGACCACACGAAGCGAGTGTTAAGCGAAATCTCACTGTTTGTTAACCCAACTACGAGAGGTTGTGAACACCCGAATACCGCTCGATTGAGGAGCACCATGCGCGAGCTTTTCCAACAAGAACTCCACGAAGTTCAAGACCGCCTTGTTGAGATTGCACAACTGGTCGTTGATGCCATCACCGACGCTGTTGAAGCCTTCAACAAATCAGATGTGACCCTTGCGGAATCGGTCATCGTCCGCGACAACAAGATTGATGACGCTGTTGTCGCGCTCGACGAGCTTGCCATCGCCATCATGGCGAGGCAGGCACCAGTGGCCAAAGACTTGCGCATCGTCGTCAGCGCGTTGCGCATCAGTGCCTCTCTCGAGCGCATGGGTGACATGGCAGAGCACCTTGCCCAGCTTGCCCGCTACCGTTTCCCAGAAAAAGTTGTTCCCAAGACCATTCGTCCCATCTTCAAGGAGATGGGCGTGCTCGACATCGAGCTTGCGAAGATGCTGGTGGTTCTCCTGAAGACCGAAGATGTCGAGATCGCAGAGAAGATTCGCGACGAAGACGACAAAGTCGATGCTCTGCACCTCTCGGTATTCGAGACGGTGCTCAGCGACTCATGGAGTCAGGGCACGGAGACGACAGTGGATGCCACCCTCGCATCTCGTTACCTTGAACGCTTCGCAGACCACGCGGTCTCAATTGCCAAGAAGATGATGTATCTCGCTACTGGTGAGTGGAACCCACCCAAGCACTAGGCCTTCTTTGCTCCCTGTTTAGCCACTGCGGCAGCTCCAGCCTCCGCAGCCGCTGGATCGAGATATACGCCGGGTTTAGTGGGCTTCAAGTTCTTGTCAAGCTGATAGACCAGCGGGATTCCCGTGGGGATGTTCAACTCGGCGATTTCTTCGTCAGTAATGCCCTCCAAGTGCTTCACTAGTCCCCGCAGGCTGTTGCCGTGGGCGACTACCAGGGTTACTTTTCCCACCGCAACATCCGAGGCGATGTCTGACTTCCAGTACGGAAGCATCCGATTAATCACCAGCTTCAACGACTCAGTTTTTGGCACAAACTCCTCAATATCTGCATAGCGAGGGTCGCCCTGTTGGGCGTAGGGGTTTTTGGGGTCAATGGGAGGCGGGGGAACATCAAAACTTCGGCGCCAGAGTTGGAATTGCTCCTCACCGTATTCCGCAAGCGTCGCAGCTTTGTCCTTCCCCTGAAGGGCCCCATAGTGGCGCTCGTTGAGGCGCCACGAGCGCTTGACGGGAATCCAGAGTCGATCTGCTGCATCCAAAGCACCATGGGCTGTCTGGATAGCACGCGAGAGCAACGACGTGTGGACGACGTCCGGGAGCAGTTTGTGACGGACCAGCAGCTCACCGGCTGTCTTTGCCTCCTCGTGGCCGCGCTCCGTGAGTCGAACATCCACCCAGCCCGTGAACAAGTTCTTTTCGTTCCACTCGGATTGACCGTGGCGAAGAAGAATGAGCGTGTTAGCCATAGTCCAAGCCTACCGACTAGCCCCGGCGACCCAACCGAGGTAGCCTCGGCACGGCTCTGGTGGCACCCGCATCAACTGGCACAAGCAATTCCTGGTTTGCCGGTATGCGCGTGTTGCCAGTGACAACCTCCAGTTCGATTCTCGAGTCAACCGAGCGCTTGATCAGGGCCAGCGCAATCGGGCCAAGCTCGTAGTGCCAAGCCGCGCGGGTGATGGACCCAATGTCTCGCTCACCCGCCATGACCCGATCTCCAGCAATCGGAATCACGGATTCCGAGCCATCGAGGTGCAGAAGGACCAAGCGCCTCGGTGGGTGACCCAGATTGTGGACTTTCGCCACCGTCTCTTGTCCTCGGTAGCAGCCCTTGTTCAGGTGCACAGCAGTCCTCAACCAGTCGCACTCGTGCGGCAGCGTCTTGTCATCGACTTCGTGCAGGGATGGTCGTCCCGCTGCGATTTCGAGGCCGGTCAGGGCGAGGGTTCCGGCCTTAGGCACTCCCTGGAGCTTGGGCGCCGTGTGGTTCGAATAGACGCTGTAGGTCATAGCAAAATCGGCGCCAAGGTGCGGTTCTGGTGCGTAACCGACGGATCCTTCCTGCGCGGCGGGCCAGGGGTCTACAAGGCGAACGCGGGGTGCTTCGGCTCCGAGTAGCTGAGTATTCGCCGACGCTGCAATAAACCAGGCTCCCGGCTCATGGCTGATCGTCACCTGCATACGAAACTTCATCGACTCAAGCCAGGAAGCCAAAGCCGCTGCCCGGCCAGGAGGGCTCAAGAGCCACGAACATTCGCCATCATCCTGGACAAGGAACGCGTGCTCGATGTGACCGTGAGGGTCAAGAATCAGGCTTTCTTTCGTGACACCCGGCGCCAAGTCCAGCACGAGCTGTGTAATGAGACTGTTCAGCCAGATCAAGCGGTCGGAGCCTGCGACCTGAACGATTTGGCGGTCAGACGCGTCGACGTATGCCCCACCCCTGGCGAGCGCTCTCATCTCACCAAGAATGTCGCCAAAGTGTTCGCCCGTCATGTGGTGATCACCCCGAGCGCTTGGTCAGTGATTAGCGCTGACCCCGGAAGAGGTTCAGCACAACAATTCCCGAGACCCAGGCGATCGCAAGCCCAGCAAGTACCAGGAGTCCGAGGAAAAAGATTTCGAGCGCTAGAAGCATGGCTTTAGTCTACGACGGAGAGCACCTGAAACACCACGGCGGCAAGCGCAGTTAACAGCGCACTCCCGGTTGTTGCCCAGGACAGTCTGCGCACAAGCCCCTCGGACTGATAGGCCCCAACCTGAAGGATGAAGGCCATCAGTAGTGACCCCGCCAGCACGGCAACCATGCTGGCGACACGATTGTCTTCACTGACCAGAAAACCCACCAAGCCCACACCAATAGCGGTGATTGCCCAGACGGGGACGACGTTAATCAATAACTTGGCCACACCACCATGCTAGGGCGCGGTTAGACTGGAGTCTGAAAGCAAATCAACCAGGGGGGTGCCACAGTGGCAAGCATTCTTGTGTTGAGCCCCGAGGACGCCTCGCAGGTGTTGCCTTCCCTGAGCCTCCTCAACCACCGCGTTCGGACTATTCCTGCTGAGCCGGCAGCTCTCGTGAACGCGCCGCGCTCAGACGTGGTGATGGTGGACGCAAGGGGCGACCTGGTTCAAGCGAAGGCTCTGTGTCGCATCCTGACGACCACGGGTATATCTGCAGCCTTAATCGTTGTGGTGACCGAAGCAGCAATGCCAGCGCTCAACTACGAGTGGGGCTTTGACGACATTGTTCTTGCCTCCGCCGGTCCCGGCGAGGTCGATGCCAGACTGCGCCTAGTCACCACCAAGAGCCAGGCAGGCCCCGAGGAGCAGATGATTTCTGCCTCCGGCGTCACCATTGATGAGGCAAGCTATCAAGCGAAGGTCAATGGCAAAGCCCTTGACCTCACCTACAAGGAGTTTGAACTCCTGAGATTCCTCGCAGGCCACCCACAACGCGTCTTCACCAGAGAGCAACTGCTCAGTGAAGTGTGGGGATACGACTACTTCGGTGGCACAAGAACAGTCGACGTTCACGTGAGACGCCTCAGGGCCAAGCTCGGTGACATGGAGTCCCTCATTGGTACTGTGCGCAACGTGGGTTACCGCTTCACTGTTGCTGAGGCGTCAGACGAGGTCAAGGAAAAGCAACAGTCAGCCTCGGATGCGACCACGTCCACTTCCGGCGCGTAACCTCCTGTTTACCTTTTCCCTAGTGCCCGGGCGCCCCAGGGTGGCACAATGACTGGCGTGAACGAGTTGCGGCCCGGCTATGACGTCGCCACCGGCGTTGGTGGCGATTTTGCCGACGATTTCGATGAGGGGGAAGCCCCACCTAGCGAGGATCTACCGGTTCAACGGTTCCTCGATCGAGAGATCAGTTGGCTGGCCTTTAATCAGCGCGTTCTTGAGCTCGCCGAGGACCCGACGATTCCACTGCTCGAGCGGGTGAACTTTTTGGCAATCTTTGCCAGCAATCTCGACGAATTCTTCATGGTCCGTGTTGCCGGCCTCAAGAGGCGCATTGTCACAGGGATTGCTGTGCCGACAAACACCGGTCGCTCTCCGCAAGCGGTACTCGATGACATTTTCGCCACGGCGGAGGCGCTCCAGCAGCGGCACGCATCAGCGTTCCGGGAGCTTGTGAAACCAGCCCTCGATGAAGAGAACATTCACATTGAGACCTGGGCCGATCTTGCAGAGAGTGACCGAGAAGGCCTCGACGAGTTCTTTACCGAGCAAATTTTCCCGGTGTTGATGCCACTCGCTGTAGACCCAGCACATCCCTTTCCGTACATCTCGGGTCTCTCCCTGAACCTGTCGGTGCGGATTAGAAACCCCAAAACCGACAGCGTAGATTTCGCAAGGCTCAAGGTTCCACCGATCCTCTCGCGTTTCGCTCCGCTGCCAGATGATGGGTCGGGTCGCCTGAGATTCATCGCCATTGAAGACCTTATTTCCCAGCACGTCGGTGAGCTCTTCCCCGGTATGGAGGTCCTCGAGCACCACGAATTCCGGGTCACCCGCAACGAGGACGTCGAAGTCGACGAAGACGAATCGGAGAATCTAATTCAGGCACTCGAGCGTGAGCTACTACGCAGACGGTTTGGTCCGCCGATTCGCTTGGAGATTACCGACGATATGGACCCGGTCACGCTCGAGCTGTTGATTACCGAGCTCGGCATCACCCGTCACGAGGTCTTTAGGCTTCCCGCACCACTGGGGCTCACCGGGCTGTTTGACATCGCGGGTCTCAATCGACCCGACCTCAAATACCCACCGCACTTGCCGGTGACGGCACGACAATTGCAGCCCTCAGAGCCCACCGAAGAGCCGGACATATTCCGCTCGATTAGGGCCGGTGATGTTCTTGTGCATCACCCATATGAATCTTTTGCCACCAGCGTGCAGGCTTTCCTTGAGCAGGCAGCTCTGGATCCCAAAGTGCTCGCCATCAAGCAGACTCTCTATCGAACAAGCGGTGACAGCCCTGTCATCGAGGCCTTGATTCGGGCCGCTGAATCCGGGAAGTCTGTGTTGGCGCTGGTCGAAATCAAGGCCCGCTTTGATGAACAGGCCAACATCTCGTGGGCGAGGAAGCTCGAGAAGGCTGGTGTGCACGTCGTCTATGGACTGGTGGGCCTAAAAACCCACTGCAAGCTCGCCCTGGTCATTCGTCAAGAAGACGATGGAACGCTTGGCCACTACTCCCACGTGGGAACCGGAAACTACAACCCCAAGACCAGTCGCATCTACGAGGACTACGGCTATTTCAGCGCCGATAAGCAGGTCGGAAAAGAACTCACCCGGCTTTTCAATGAGCTCTCGGGCTATGCGATTGAGAAGAAATACAAGCGCATGTTGGTCGCCCCCCGCTATCTCCGGCAGGGCCTCCTCCGTCACATCGCCGCAGAAATCAGGAATCACCTGGCCGGTAAGCCGGCCAGGATTCGGCTGAAGCTCAACTCACTGGTCGATGAAATCATCATCGACGCGCTCTATCGGGCGGGAATAGCCGGTGTTCCAGTAGAGATTTGGGTGAGGGGAATTTGTGCGCTCATTCCTGGAGAGCCAGGACTCAGCGAAAACATCACCGTCAAAAGCGTGCTCGGTCGATACCTGGAGCACTCTCGGGTGTTCTGGTTCGACAACGCCGGTGAGCCGACGGTCTACATCGGCAGTGCCGACATGATGCACCGCAATCTGGATCGCCGCATCGAAGCGCTACTGCAAATCACCGATCCTGTTCACATAGCCCAAATCGATGCGCAACTTACCCGGGGAATGAGCGATGACGTGCAGGCCTGGTCGCTGGAACCCTCAGGTCAATGGGTTCGACACTCCACAACAAAGGACGGTAATCCTCTCCTCGATGTCCAGAATGAGACGATGACCGAAATCATGACGAGAAAACGCGGAGCCGCCCCCCGATGAGTTCTACCCCGGAGACGGTGGTGGCCGGCGGAGCAGTCTGTTGGAAGGTCGTCGATAACGAAGTGCGGGTTCTCCTGGTTTATAGAACCCAGCACAAGGATGTTTCTTTGCCGAAAGGCAAATGTGACCCAGGTGAGACAGTGCCAGAAACCGCCCAAAGGGAAATCCTGGAAGAAACCGGCCTCCACATCACTCTCGGCGCTTATCTGGGTCGTGTTGACTACCTTCTTCCCAGCAAAAAACCTAAAGAGGTCCACTACTGGGCGGCCGAAGTAGATCCCGGTGAAGCGGAACGATCACCGTTTGAATCCAACGACGAGATTTTTGCCTTGGAATGGATGCCCCTCAAGAAAGCAATGAAGAAGCTCACCTACGAGCATGATGCCGACATCCTGGAGAATTTCAACTCTCTCTATGAGAGCGGCCGAGCCAAAACCTTTCCGCTGATTCTTCTGCGCCATGCCAAAGCGATGCCCGCTGAAGCCTGGGATGGGCCAGACCACAGCAGGCCGCTCCTTCACAAAGGTCTTACCCAAGCACGGATGGTCGCCGGTGGCATTCTCGCTTTTGGCCCAGAGCGGGTGATCAGCAGCACCGCTGCTCGCTGCATCGGCACCGTCGAACCACTCCTGGCTAAGGGTCAGCTCGAGCTCAAGACCTCGGCGGGAATCAGCCAGGATGCCTATCAGTCCAAGGGCACTAAACCCTTTTCCGCCGTGCAGAAGAGGGTGTCTAAGCGCCAAGGCACCGTCATCTGTTCACACGGCCCCGTTCTGCCTCAGTTGGTTTCTGCTGCGGCAGAAATTGGTAACGGGGGCTCTAGCAAGAGCCTCCAGAGGGCAGCGAGCTTGAATGTTGGAAGCTTCAGCGTGATTCACTTCTCGCTCACCACACCAACCCCCCAGATCGTTGCCGTGGAGACCCACGAACCACCCGCAGTGCCCTAAAGAAGCGCCGAACCGCAGAAACGCCTCTCGGCGCGAGGCCGCTCTAGGCGGCTAATGATGGAGCCCGGGGTTACTGCGGTTCGGCAGAGAAATTCTAGCTCTCTGACCTGGCGGTTCTTTCAGTCCAGTTTTCCAGATCGTGCCACCGAAGCAGCCTGCGCCAGCTCGCCTGCGATGACGCTCCAATTGAGCGATCGACCTGTCAAATAGTGAGCTTGCTTTTCAGACAGCCAGGCCAGCGAGATCGCCCCAGCCGAGACGGCCCTGGCAACGGCAGCAGCCCGGCTGAGCGCCTCGGAGAGCTCGCCGACAAAAGCCCCGTGGAGTATGTCATCGAGGAGGCCAGAGAACCCCTCAGCGCTCAGGGGATTCGGCGCTCCGGCGACAACCTGGTCAATGGTGCTGAGCTCGTCAATTCCCCGCTGGAACAACTCGCTGGCATCCTCTGGGTTGTGTTGCAGAATCGCACGCACCAGATAGAGCCGCCAAAGGGCGCCTGGCAGGCTGGTTGGAGAGGAGCGGGCCCAAAGCTCGGCCAGGGTGTCGAGACCGTGTTCATCAGCAAATGCGACAAGGCGTTGCACCAACTCGTCACTGTCGAAATCTCGTCCCCTGGCTAGGAGCGCTCGGGCCGTGTGGTGAGCGATGGCGGAGGCTTCCGCGGGGTCGATGACAAAGTCTGCGGGGTCACCCGAGAGGGATGCTTCAAGGCGCTCGGTGGTCATTCGAACCGGTCGGTGAAAGTTCTGATTCATCGCTGTCTACGCTAGGGGACGCCACCGGCAACCTCTCACAGGGCAGTGAGGCCTAACATGTGGCCATGACAACGAAACCCAATCGGCAAGCCCGCTTCGTCTTTTTCCTTATTCTCGCCATCTTTGGCCTAGTGACTGCCATGGTCTTCAATGGCATTGCCAGCGTGCAGGGCCAAAACTACCTGAATGCCTGGTTTGGAAGTGCCGTTGACTGGGTGCTCTCGCTGGACATCTTGATTGTGGCCATCGCCGGATCAGCCCTCATGATTATGGAGGCCAAAAAGCTTGGAATGAAAAGGGTGTGGCTCTACATCGTTGCTTCAGGCGTGACGGCTTTTGCCTTCACGTTCCCACTATTCCTAGCCATGCGTGAGCGCAAACTCTCGCAAATTGAGGAGCAGACGTCCTAGAAACCTCTGGCGATTTCCTCACCGTTGGAGACGTAGGTTATGCTCCCCGGGGTTACGCCAGAGGCAAGCGATCCAACACCCGGAGGAAGCAGAATGAACGTCTTGCCAGGCGACAAGAAAACCGACTGATCGGCGCCATAGAACAGCTTGATTGGTGCTCCCAACTCCTTCGTATCAAAAAGCCCGTAGATCAGCTTCCCACCGGTAGCAATGATTGCGTCCTCACGCGACTGGCCAACCTTGGCGGAGGGCAACCCCTCCACATCGAAATAGTTGGGGGCAAAAATCAGGAGGTTGGTAGCAGAGATTTGAGTCCCGTTGGCGTCAAGATCCGGGGAGCCATTCAGAAGAAACTTGAGATAGGTGCCCGTAGCGGCATCCCACTCCCAGTTGGACTGGATGCGATTGCTAAAGACCACACGGATTTCTTCAGCAGGAACCCCGTCAACAAAGGCCGACGCCTCCTCCGGAGCAGTCTTGAAGAGGAATTGCTGCACCGGCGCCGCAAGGTCCTGATAGTTCTCCAACAGACTTGCTGCTTCGATGTGAAGGTTCAGCGGTGCCGGCT
>CAEZTM010000002.1_pt1 | contig 49440 bp, 43 predicted proteins | sample 7264211 | NCBI WGS metagenome assembly CAEZTM01 (sample SAMEA6813804, study PRJEB35770) | uncultured Actinomycetes bacterium | biome: Freshwater; feature: Freshwater reservoir; material: water | place: Czech Republic | collected 2017-08-18 | depth 0.5m m | reverse complement strand
TGACTGCCTTGGCACTGCGCACCGGCAGCACGCGGCGTCGACCACGATGCTTGCCATTGGGAAGCAACCCCCGACAGAGCGTCCGGCAGAGGTGCCGTGGCCGGTGGATCCGATTCTCTTTGAGGTGCAAAGCGCCCACGAAGAGGGCGGTGCGCGCGAGTTCCTCGCCTCGACGGTCAGATTCATAGGCAATGAACACGGGCAAGTCCGGGCCATCGAAGTGTGTGAGACGGAATACAGAGACGGCGGTCGTTTCCCCAAGCCCGGAACCGAACGAGAAATTCCTGCAGACCTCGTGCTTCTTGCTCTTGGATACCAGGGAGCTGAGCACGGGCTGCTATCCGAACAGGTGGGAATGGGCGTTGACGCGGCCCGCAACCTTGAGAGAAATCGTGACTATTCGACCGGTGTCCCAGGAGTTTTCGTAGCGGGCGATGCTGGGCGAGGCGCATCTCTCATCGTCTGGGCCATCGCAGAAGGCCGTGCTGTAGCCGCGGAAGTCGACCGATATCTCGAAGGCAGTACGCTCTTACCAGCGCCTGTAAGCGCTTTCGATCGCCCTTTGTCGGTGTAAGAACTACGTGAGGACTGTATGAGACGCGCGAAGATTGTGGCAACACTGGGGCCAGCAACATCGAGCTACGACAGTATTCAGGCTTTGGTGGAAGCCGGAGTCAACATTATCCGTATGAATCTCAGCCACGGGAGCCTCGCAGTCCACGCGGAAATCTTCCAGACCGTTCGATCTGTCGCGAGCGACCTCGATCAGCCCATCGCGATACTGGTGGACCTTCAGGGCCCAAAGATTCGTCTTGAGAAGTTCGTGAACGGGCCGCACGTGCTTGCTCCGGGAGACACGTTTACCATCACCATCCGCGATGTTGAGGGCACCAAGGAACTTGTGGGAACCACCTATAAGGGGCTTCCCGGCGATGTGAAACCCGGGGACACGCTCCTCATTGATGACGGCAAGGTCCGTCTCGAGGCGCTTTCCTCGGATGGAACGGATGTGGTCACGACCGTTGTGGTGGGCGGAGCCGTATCGAACAACAAAGGAATTAACCTTCCCGGCGTTGCGGTGTCGGCTCCCGCACTGTCCGAGAAGGACGAAGAGGATTTGCGCTGGGCGTTGAAAATGAAATGCGACTTTATCGCGCTCAGTTTCGTGAGAAATGCGTCGGACATTGGCCGGGTGCACTCCATCATGGCGGAGGAAGGTTTCAGCTGTCCCGTCATCGCGAAAATTGAGAAGCCCGAAGCCGTGGCCAACCTGGATTCTATTGTTGATGCTTTCGACGGAATCATGGTGGCCAGAGGCGACCTGGGCGTTGAGATGCCACCGGAGACGGTGCCTATCATCCAGAAAAAGGCCATCGAACTTGGGCGTCGTATGGCGAAGCCCGTCATTGTCGCCACTCAGATGCTCGAGTCCATGATTGAGGCGCCCGTTCCGACGCGTGCAGAGACCTCAGATGTCGCCAACGCTGTGCTCGATGGAGCTGATGCAGTGATGCTCAGTGGGGAAACCAGCGTGGGGAAGTATCCGGCGATTGCGGTGGCCACAATGGCTCGCATCCTCGAGTCCACGGAAGACCATGGGTTGTCTCGAATCTCGCCTCTAGGCACAAAGCCGCGCACCCAGGGCGGAGCAATTACTCTTGCCGCAGCCGAAGTGGCGGACTTTGTCGAAGCAAGGTTCGTGTGTATTTTCACGGAGTCTGGTGACTCTGCCCGTCGCATGGCGAGACTTCGCAGCCCTATCCCGATGATTGCCTTCACTCCCTCGGAGGAAATTCGCCGACGCATGGCTCTCTCGTGGGGAGTGAAGTCCTACCTTGTGCCGCGCGTCACACACACCGATGCCATGTACCCGATCGTCGACGAGGCGTTGATCTCTCATAACCTGGCGCAGAGCGGTGACAAGGTGGTGGTGATTTCCGGGTCCCCACCAGGCACCCCTGGATCAACGAACGATCTGAGAGTCCACGTTGTCGGCCATGCGATGGAGGGCGTTGCGCCCGTCTGGTCAAACTAGTTCGCTGGTGCCGGATGTGGGATTTGAACCCACACGCCCTTTCGGACAAAGCATTTTGAGTGCTCCGCGTCTGCCATTCCGCCAATCCGGCAAGGTGTTGAGCTGGCCTTAGAACCATACCGTAGGCTCCTGGTGTGAGCGAAAACCCGCCGAACCCTCCAGCCAAGACACGTGTCGTCGTTGCTGAGGACGAATCACTCATCCGAATCGACATCGTGGAGATTCTTCGGGACAACGGGTTTGATGTGGTCGGCGAGGCCGCCGATGGCGAGAAGGCTGTCGCGCTGGCCGAAGAACTTCGGCCAGACATCGTGGTGATGGACGTCAAAATGCCCCTGCTGGATGGCATCTCGGCAGCAGAGATTCTCACCAAGCGCCATATAGCACCGGTAGTTCTCCTCACAGCCTTTTCCCAGCGCGAACTGGTGGAGCGAGCGGCCGAGGCCGGTGCTCTGGCCTATGTGGTCAAGCCTTTCACCCCGAACGACCTGATTCCAGCTATCGACATTGCGTTGACTCGGTATCAGCAGATCACAGCCCTGGAGGATGAAATATCCGACCTAGCAGAGCGCCTGGAGACCAGAAAAGTGCTCGACCGGGCCAAAGGTATTCTCAATGACACCATGGGACTGACCGAGCCTGAGGCGTTCCGATGGATTCAGAAAGCGTCGATGGATCGCCGCCTCTCGATGCGTGAGGTGGCACAGACTGTTATCGATCAGCTCGCCGAGCGGGCCGCGCACCCCGACATTTAGTCGCCAGGAGCGTCCTTCAGGAAGTTAGTCATTCGTACCGTGGAGAGGCGGTTTCCCGTCTCGTCACACACGGTGATGGTGTGCGTGGCCAGCGTGCGGCCGAGAACAAGAGCCTCACAGGTCGCAGTCACGATACCCGCGCTGACCGCCTTCGAGTGGGAGGCATTGATCTCTATCCCCACAGCGATGCGTCCCGGACCAGCGTGTATCGCTGCAGATATCGAACCCAAGGACTCCGCCAGGACAACGTGGGCGCCACCGTGGAGAAGACCAATCACTTGACGGTTTCCCTCGACTGGCATCGTGGCCACAGACCTCTCCGCGGAGAGCTCCACGAAGGTAATGCCCATTTTCTGGGCGAGCTGGCCTCCGCCGGTCTCGACTAGCCGCGTGACGAGTTCTGGGTCTAAGTCTTGGGGAAAGATAGTCATCGGAGCTCCTGCGTCCTCGTGGCCCAACGCTAGGCTTAGGCCGTGAACCCCAAGCCTACATTGATGGTCATCGACGGCCATTCTCTGGCTTTTCGTGCCTTTTATGCTCTCCCGGTAGAGAGTTTTCAGGCCCCCGACGGGCAGCACACTAACGCCATCCACGGCTTCATCTCCATGTTCTTGGGCCTCCTCAAGAAGGAGGAACCCACCCACGTTGCGGTGGCATTTGACGTCTCGAGATTCTCTTTCCGGACTCGGATCTATCCCGAATACAAGGCCACCAGGGGTGAAACGCCAAGGGAATTCATTGGACAGGTGCCCCTTCTGCAAGAAGCGCTTCACGCGATGGGAGTTCCCACCATCACCAAAGAGGACTTTGAGGCCGATGACATTCTCGCCACGCTCGCCACCCAGGGTGCCAGCGCTGGGATGGATGTTCTGGTGGTCTCGGGAGACCGCGACACCTTCCAGCTTGTCAACGGCAGGGTCACGGTGCTGTATCCGAGCGCGCGGGGAGTGGCTGAGCTCAAGCGCTACACCCCGGAAGCGGTCATCGAGCGTTACGGAGTCGAGCCTCACCAGTACCCGGAGATTGCAGCGCTCGTGGGAGAGACCAGTGACAACCTTGTCGGGGTCGACAAAGTGGGCGAAAAGACCGCGGTTAAGTGGATTCAGCACTACGGTTCCTTGGACAACCTCCTCAGTCATGTCGATGACATCACCGGAGTGGTTGGTCAAAACCTGCGAGACCAGACCGACCGAGTGTTGCGCAACAGGCAACTCAATCACTTGCTCACCGATATCGATGTTGGCCTGACTCTCGAAGCTCTCGAAAGAAAGCCCATTGATGTTGCAGCCGTGCGGGAAGTGTTCACCAGGCTGGCGTTCAAAACACTGACCGAGCGGGTTATTGCCCTCGCTGGCGATGATGCAGTGCCTGAGGCTGTTTCCGCATTGCCGACCACAGTTGTTGAGCTTCCTCCAGAGCGGCTGCTTGTGGATGAAGAGCTCGCCCACTGGTTGGTGAAGAACAAGACGAAACCGCTCGGTCTTGGCCAGCGCATGCACGGGCCAGTCATCGTAGAGCTCGGTGTTGCCACCGATGACGATGCCATCAGAGTCCCGGTTATTGAGGGAGGTAGCGATCACCGTCCCCTGCTGGACGCTCTTCAGGATCCCGAGCACTCCTACGTGGCCTATGGCGCGAAAGGCCTCCTCAAAGCCTGCCACCGCCAGTGGGGCATCACACCGCGGGTTGTGGGAGACCCGTCTCTCGCTTGGTGGGTTCATAAACCCTCGAAAAAGTCGGACTCGCTCCACAGCCTGGTGAGGGACGCGTTGGGTATCGATGTTCCCGCGCCGCATGCCGACCAACTTCTCCCAGAGACCGAGGCAGAGGGGGCAGGCGTTGACGCGTGGCTTTCTCTGAGAGCCTGGGATGCACTGACGAGCGAGCTTGACCCTGGCAGCAGGGCTGTTCTGGCAGACATCGAGATACCACTACTGGCAATTCTCGCCAGGATGGAGCGTGAGGGAATTGCTCTCGACCAGAAAGCGCTGGCACTACTCGACGAGCGACTCGCCACAACCGTCCGGGAGAGAGAAGCAGAAGCCTTCGCAGTGATTGGCCACGACGTGAACTTGGGCTCGCCCAAGCAGCTGCAGACTGTGTTGTTCGAGGAGCTGGGAATGCCCAAAACCAGGGCCACGAAGACCGGCTTCTCCACTGATGCCAGCGCGCTGCAGGATCTCCAAGGCTCGAACCCTCATCCCTTTCTTGACGCTCTGTTGGCTCACCGCGATGCCACGAAGCTTCGCCAGATTATTGAGGGGCTTCGGGTCGCAGTGGCTGGCGACGGTCGCGTCCACACGACCTTTGACCAGATGGGCACCAGCACCGGCCGGCTGTCGTCATTCGATCCCAATGTGCAAAACATCCCCATCCGCACCGATATTGGCCGCGAGATTCGGGCGTGCTTTATTGCCGGAGCCAACTCCGAGGGCCTTTTCACCGCTGATTACTCTCAGATTGAGATGCGCATCATGGCGCACCTCTCTGGAGACGAGGCCCTGATTCAGGCTTTCCATGAAGGCGAGGACCTGCACCGCTTTGTCGGAGCCCGCATATTCGAGGTGGCGCCAGAGGACGTCACACCGCTGATGCGGACCAAGGTGAAGGCGATGAGCTATGGCCTCGCCTATGGGCTTTCGGCTTTTGGGCTCGCCAAGCAGCTCCGAATTCCCACGTCAGAAGCCAAAGAGTTGATGACGGAGTATTTCCGGCGGTTTGGGAAAGTGCGCGATTATCTGAACACCGTTGTCGCCGAGGCAAAGGTGAAGGGCTATACGGAAACTATTTTTGGCCGCCGGCGGCCATTCCCCGACCTCGCGTCCCCTAATCGAATCGTCCGTGAAGCCGCTGAGCGCGCTGCACTCAACGCACCCATTCAAGGAACTGCAGCGGACATCATCAAACGCGCGATGATTACGATTGACCTCGAGATTCGACGCCGAGGCCTGGTATCCCGCATGGTCCTTCAAGTTCACGACGAACTCGTCTTCGAATTGGCGCCAGGAGAGCGCGAAGAGCTGGAAACCATCGTGGTTGAGCAGATGGGAGCAGCCGCGAAACTCGCTGTACCGCTGGATGTGCAGGTTGGTTTCGGAGCGAACTGGGACCAAGCGGCACATTAGACGTTTGCCGGGCCTGGCCTGGCCAGCTAGACTCAAGGGTCGTCCAAAAAAGGGCGACAATGCCCTGTCCACCCTTTGCTAACCGCCGGTTCGCAAACCCGAGTAGAAATCCATTGTCCGTAACTCTATGAATCCTTCAACCACAGCTAGCCCGAAGCAAATAGCCATTAACGACATCGGTAGCGCCGAAGATTTCTTGGCCGAAGTCGAGAAAACACTCAAATTCTTCAACGACGGTGACCTCATCTCTGGAATCGTCGTCAAAATCGACCGGGATGAAGTTCTCCTCGATGTCGGCTACAAAACCGAGGGTGTTATCCCCTCCCGTGAGCTTTCCATTAAGCACGACATTGACCCTTCCGAGGTCGTCTCCGTCGGTGACGCTGTTGAGGCCTTGGTTCTCCAGAAAGAAGACAAAGAAGGCCGCCTCATCCTGTCTAAGAAGCGCGCGCAGTATGAGCGCGCGTGGGGCGATGTCGAGAAGATCAAAGAGGCCGAAGGTGTCGTCAAGGGCCACGTCATCGAGGTCGTTAAGGGTGGCCTCATCGTCGATATCGGTCTTCGCGGATTCCTTCCTGCCTCTCTCATCGAGTTGCGTCGCGTCCGCGACCTCACTCCTTATCTGGGGCAAGAAATCGAGGCGATGATTCTCGAGCTCGACAAGAACCGTAACAACGTGGTGCTCTCCCGCCGAGCGCTGCTCGAGCAGAGCCAGAGTGAGAACCGCTCCAGCTTCTTGGACGGTCTCCAGAAGGGCCAGGTCCGCAAGGGGGTTGTGTCCTCCATCGTGAACTTTGGTGCATTCGTGGACCTCGGTGGCGTTGACGGTCTCGTGCACGTTTCTGAACTGAGCTGGAAGCACATTGAGCACGCCAGCGAGGTTGTCGAGGTTGGCCAGGAAGTGACTGTCGAGGTCCTCGAGGTCGACATGGATCGCGAGCGCGTTTCGCTGTCTCTCAAGGCAACGCAGGAAGACCCCTGGCAGGTGTTCGCAAGAACCCACGCCATTGGCCAGATTGCTCCCGGTGCAGTGACGAAGCTGGTTCCCTTCGGAGCGTTCGTCCGTGTTGCAGATGGCATCGAGGGACTTGTGCACATCTCGGAGATTTCCGACAAGCACATCGAGCTCGCTGAGCAGGTTGTCGCTACCGGTGACCAGGTATTCGTGAAAATCATTGACATCGATCTGGAACGTCGCCGTATTTCTCTGTCGATCAAGCAGGCCAACGAGGGTGTCGACCCGGAGGGCTCTGAGTTTGATCCTGCCCTCTACGGCATGCCGACCGAGTATGACGACAAGGGCAACTACACCTACCCCGCTGGCTTTAACGTCGAGACTGGCGAGTGGCTCGATGGTTTTGATGACCAGCGCAAGGTGTGGGAGAAGCAGTACGCCGATGCCCAAGCCCGTTGGGAATCCCACAAGGCTCAGGTCGCGCACATGAACTCGATTGTTATCGAGCCCGTTGAGCGTGCCGATGCCGAGGACACCGAGGTTTCCATGCCCGTAGTCGAGGACAGTGTCGGCACTCTGGCAGACGACGAAGGTCTGTCTGCCCTGCGCGACAAGCTCGTCGACGAACAGTAAATCTCTCGTCACAGTATGGCCTTGCTTCTGAAGCAAGGCCATACTGCGTTCACAGCTCGCTAGGCTCTCGCTATGCCCATTGTTGCTCTCGCCGGCGGAATCGCTGCCGGCAAAAGTACCGTCACAGCGGTTCTGGAGCAGCTGGGGGCCCTCGTTGTCGATGCCGATGTTCTAGCCCGGCAAGCGGTGGAGCGCGGAGGACGAGCGCTGGCGGCCATAGAGGCCCGATTTGGGAAAACAGTCATTGACGCATCGGGGGAGCTCGATAGGGCTGCGCTTGGCGCCATTGTGTTCTCCGACCCTGTTGCTCGAGGTGACCTTGAGCTGATCGTTCACCCCGTTGTCCAGGAACTCTCCAGAAGTGCGTTTAGTCAGGCAAGCGTTGCGGCGCCCGATCGAGTGTTGGTGTATGCCATTCCTTTGCTTACAGAGTCTGCTCGCGCCGAGGAATTTGACCTTGTGGTGGTAGTCCATGCGCCGACCGAGGAACGGAAGCGACGACTCCGAGAACACCGCGCGCTCAGCGACGCTGAGGCGGCGGCGAGGGTTGCTGCGCAAGGTTCAGATGAGGAGAGGTTGGCGCTGGCCGACATAGTCATTGATGCCAGTGGAACAGAGGACGACACTGTTGCCAGAGCACGCGTTCTGTACCGTGTGCTCGCGGAGTGCTGGCCAGATCGACTGGTCGAAGCGCCAGCTCGGTACACAACCCTCGCGCCCTAGGCTTGGTGCATGGATTCACGTCGCGCCTTCCGGCCTTTTGAGGTCGTCAGCGACTACACCCCGAGCGGTGACCAGCCGAAGGCCCTGGACGAACTCGAGCACAGATTTCTGGCCGGAGAAGCCGACGTGGTGCTTCTGGGAGCAACGGGCACGGGCAAGTCTGCCACCACAGCCTGGTTGATCGAGCGCCTTCAGCGCCCCACCCTGGTGTTGGCCCACAACAAGACCTTGGCAGCTCAGTTGGCTACTGAGCTGCGAGAGATGCTTCCCCACAACGCGGTCGAGTATTTCGTGTCCTACTACGACTACTACCAACCCGAGGCCTATGTTCCTCAAACAGACACCTTCATCGAAAAAGACAGTTCCGTTAACGCCGAAGTTGAGCGCCTTCGCCACTCCACCACGAACTCGCTGCTGAGCCGCCGCGACGTCGTGGTGGTCTCCACGGTGTCGTGTATCTATGGCCTCGGTGCGCCGGAAGACTACTTCGAGGCCATGGTTCCCCTGCAGATAGGGCAGCGAATCTCGCGCGAAGCGCTGATCAAGGCGTTCGTGCAGATGCAGTATGAACGCAATGACATCGCCTTTGAGCGGGGCACCTTTCGGGTGAGGGGCGACACTATCGAGATCATTCCGGTCTATGAAGAACTCGCACTTCGGATTGACATGTTTGGCGATGAAATTGAGTCTCTAGCCTCCCTGCATCCCCTCACCGGAACCACCATCGAGTCATTGGAGACGATCAGCGTATTCCCGGCAACCCACTATGCTGCCTCACCGGAGACCATGAAGCGAGCGGTCCTGGGGATTCGAGCAGAGCTGGAGGAACGTGCGGGTGAACTGGAGACAGCCGGAAAGCTCCTCGAAGCTCAGCGTCTGCGGATGCGCACAACCTACGACCTCGAGATGATCGAGCAGCTTGGCTTCTGCTCCGGAATCGAGAACTATTCCCGGCACATTGATGGTCGCCAACCCGGCGAAGCACCGAACTGTCTTCTCGATTACTTCCCCGAAGACTTCTTGACAGTAATAGACGAGTCCCACGTCACAGTCCCACAAATTGGCGGCATGTATGAAGGTGACGCCTCTCGTAAGCGCACGCTCGTCGAGCATGGCTTCAGGCTTCCGAGCGCCATGGACAACAGACCGCTGCGTTTCGATGAGTTCTTGGGGCGAACCGGCCAGAAGATGTATCTCTCTGCAACGCCTGGACCCTATGAGCTCGGGGTCTCAGACGGGGTGGTCGAGCAGATAATTCGGCCCACCGGCCTCATTGACCCCCAGATTGTGGTCAAGCCTGTCGAGGGCCAAATTGATGATCTTCTCGAGTCGATTCGGCTTCGTGTCGAGCGCAACGAGAGGGTTCTCGTGACGACGCTAACGAAGAAAATGTCCGAAGACTTGACCGATTATCTCGATGAGGCGGGCGTCAAGGTTCGCTATCTACATTCCGATGTCGACACGCTCCGACGCGTTGAGCTCTTGACGGAGTTGCGTGCTGGTGTGTACGACGTGCTGGTGGGCATCAATCTGCTGAGGGAGGGTCTTGACTTGCCCGAAGTCTCCCTCGTAGCAATCCTGGACGCAGACAAGGAGGGCTTTCTCCGCTCCTCAACCTCACTCATTCAGACGATTGGTAGAGCGGCTCGTAATGTCTCAGGCGAGGTCCACATGTATGCGTCAACAATCACCAAGTCGATGGCTTTTGCCATCTCCGAAACTGATCGACGGCGCGTGCTCCAGGTTGAGTACAACCGTGCCAACAACATAGACCCGACCCCGCTGAGGAAAAAGATTGCCGATATCACTTCGGTGCTCGCCAGAGAGCAGGCCGACACGCAGGCACTGATTGGTCAGGTTGCGGGAAGTGCCGGGGAAGGATTCCGTCGCCCCACCGAGTTGCGTGGGGGCGCCGACGAGCTCGCGGGACTCATCGCGACTGTGACGGCCCAGATGATGCAGGCATCCTCAGAACTGAAGTTCGAGCTGGCAGGAAAACTCCGAGACGAGGTTGTCGACCTTAAGCGGGAGCTCCGGCAACTCACTGACGCAACCGGCTAGGCCCCGCTCTCGCAGGATAGGCACAGCGCACTGCCTAGACTGAGAATCGTGCCTATCCAGAAACCGAAGTCGAGCTCCGTGCTCACCGTCAAGGGGGCACGTGTCCACAATCTCAAGAACGTGGACCTGGTAATTCCAAGAGATTCACTGGTGGTATTCACCGGGCTGTCCGGTTCTGGCAAGTCTTCTCTGGCTTTTGACACGATCTTCGCAGAGGGCCAACGGCGCTACGTCGAGTCGTTGTCTGCGTACGCCAGGCAGTTTCTTGGTCAGGTGGATAGACCCGATGTGGACGTCATCGAGGGTCTCTCGCCCGCGGTGTCCATTGACCAAAAGTCAACGAACCGAAACCCGCGAAGCACCGTGGGGACAATCACCGAGATCTATGACTATCTGCGGTTGCTCTGGGCCAGGACGGGAATTGCGCACTGCGTGAACTGCGATTTGCCGATAGCCCGGCAGAGCGTGCAAACCATCGCGGACACCATCATGGGCCGCCCTGAAGGTTGGCGGTTCCAGATTCTCGCACCCGTGGTGTCTGGACGCAAAGGCGAGTTCCAAGATCTGTTGCGTTCGCTGAACTCGCAGGGTTTTGCCAGGGCTCGAATCGATGGCGTTGTAGTGGCACTATCCGAGGCTCCAGCTCTCCAGAAGACGAAGAAACACGACATCGAAGTTGTCGTTGACCGCCTGGTGATGGGCGCCGAGATTCTGGGCAGACTAACGGATTCGCTGGAGACCGCCTTGAAACTCGCGGACGGCACCGTGATGATTAACGCGGTTGACGACGACGGCCCAGAGAGCACCCAGACCTTTAGTGAACGACTCAGCTGCCCTACCGGTTGCGCGGTTGCGCTGACAGAGATTGAACCTCGCACCTTTTCGTTCAACTCACCCTTTGGAGCGTGCCCGGCGTGTTCGGGTCTCGGGTTCACGATGGCGGTGGACCCGGCGATGGTCATCGGGGATGAAGAGCTCAGCATCAACGAGGGAGCCATTCGCCCCTGGACCCAGGCCGGAAAGGGCCTCTACGGCTACTTCCGTAATCTTCTGAAGAGCCTGGCGGATGATCTAGATTTTTCCCTGGACACGCCGTGGGCGCAGCTCCCCGAAGGAGTCCGGGACGCGGTTTTGCATGGCAACAACTTTGAGCTCACCGTTCGTTACCGCAATCGCTTCGGTCGCGACGTCAAGTATTCCAGTGGGTTTGAGGGCGTTGTTCCCTACATAGAGCGGAAATACCACGAGACCGACAGTGAGTGGAGCAAGCAACGCTTCTCCGACTATCTGAGGGAAATCGAGTGCGGGAAGTGCAACGGTCAGCGCTTGAAGCCAGAAATTCTTGCCGTTCGCGTGGCAGGGCGCTCAATTTCTGACGTGGCGTCCATGAGCCTTTCGGACGCGCACGACTTCATGACATCCCTCCCACTGGGGGAGCGCGATCAGTCCATCGCGCAGCCCATTCTCCGTGAGATAAGAGCCCGCCTGGAGTTCCTCCTCGAGGTTGGGCTCAACTACCTCAGCATGTCCCGCGCCGCTGGCTCACTCTCCGGCGGCGAGGCCCAGCGCATCCGACTGGCCACCCAAATCGGTTCGGGTCTCACGGGAGTACTCTACGTTCTGGATGAACCCAGCATTGGCTTACACCAGCGAGACAACCGCCGCCTGATTGACACCTTGATCAAGCTCCGGGACCTAGGGAACACCCTCATCGTCGTCGAGCACGATGAAGAAACAATCGAGACCGCCGACTGGGTCGTTGACATTGGTCCAGGCGCGGGGGAGCACGGGGGAGAGGTCGTCCACTCGGGATCTCTCGCGTCCCTCCACACCGAGAAGCGCTCGATCACGGCGGGGTATTTGAACAAGAGCTCACAGGTTGTGGAGAATCGGCCAAAACGTGTCGTAGACCCGAACAGAGTCATTCGCGTCGAAGGCGCCAAGGCAAACAATCTGGCGAACATTGACGTGGAGATTCCTCTCGGCGTGTTCGTCGCTGTGACTGGCGTGAGCGGCTCAGGAAAGTCCTCTCTCATCAATGACATCGTCTACCGGCAGTTAGCCAACGTTCTCAACGGAGCGAGGCATGTTCCCGGTCAACACACCCGCATTCGGGGACTTGAGCAGCTTGACAAGATTGTGCACGTCGACCAGGCCCCCATCGGGCGCACCCCGAGGAGCAACCCTGCAACCTACACGGGTGTGTTCGACAAGATTCGTGCGCTGTTTGCCGAGACCGCCGAGTCCAAAATGCGCGGATATCAACCGGGTCGCTTTAGCTTCAACGTCAAGGGTGGTCGCTGTGAGAACTGCTCTGGCGATGGAACGATCACCATTGAAATGAATTTCCTGCCCGATGTCTACGTGGACTGCGAGGTCTGCCACGGTGCCCGGTATAACAGGGAGACCCTCCAAGTCCACTACAAGGGCAAGACCATTGCTGACGTTTTGAACATGCCCATTGAGGAAGCTGCGACTTTCTTCGAGCCCATCAGCAGTATTGCCCGCTACCTCGACACCCTGGTGGATGTGGGGCTTGGGTATGTCCGACTGGGTCAGTCAGCGACAACACTCTCCGGTGGTGAAGCTCAACGGGTGAAGTTGGCGACTGAGCTCCAGCGGCGCTCGACGGGTCGGACGATCTATGTGCTCGACGAGCCGACCACGGGGCTGCATTTTCATGACGTCAAGAAGCTCCTTCACGTGCTGCAGGGACTGGCAGACAAGGGCAACACCGTTGTGGTCATTGAACACAACCTGGATGTCATCCGTGCCTCCGACTGGATTATTGACCTCGGTCCCGAGGGTGGCTCCGGTGGTGGAAAGGTCGTTGTTGAGGGAACCCCCGAGACCATTGCACAACACAACACTTCGCACACGGGCGCTTTTCTCAAAGAGTTGCTTCACACCCTCTAGCCATGACCCCTCGGCACTCCTGGCAACCCCGAACCGGTGATATCCCCCAATCACCGGGTGTCTATCGCTTTATGAACGCCAGGGGCACCGTCATTTACGTAGGAAAGGCCAAGAACCTCCGGTCGCGCCTGACCAGCTACTTTCAGGAACCCGGCAAACTCCACGAGCGAACCCGACGCATGGTCGACTCCGCGCAGTCTCTCGATTGGACGCTAGTGCCCACAGAGAGGCAGGCACTACAGCTTGAGTTTCTCTGGATCAAAGAGTTCTCGCCCGAGTTCAATGTGCGATTCCGGGACGACAAGTCCTACCCCTACCTGGTGCTCACCGTGTCTGAGAGTGTCCCACGGGTGTTCTTGGCGCGGAAGAAAGGCATCAAAGGTGCGAGGTATTTTGGTCCCTTTCACACAGCAGGAGCGCTCCGTGACACGCTCTCCACCATCCTCAAGGCGTTCCCTGTGCGCTCCTGTTCAGACAGCGTGTACACCAAGGCTCAAAGGGCCGGGAGGCCCTGCCTGCTCGGCGATATCGGCAAATGCGCCGCCCCCTGTGTCAGCCGCGTGAGTCAGCCAGATCACAAGGCTCTCGCCCTGTCGTTGGCGTCCTTTATGGAGGGTCATGACTCTGGAGTGGTCCGGGAGTTGCAGGAATCCATGCGGGTTGCAGCTGATGCGCTTGACTTCGAACGCGCCGCCAAACTTCGTGACCGAGTCGATGCGATCAACACCATCTTGATGAAAAACACCATGGTGTTAGGCGAGGACGTCGATGCAGACATCTTCGCAGTGGCGGGGGAAGCACTGGTGTCAGCAGCTCACGTATTCCGGGTGAGGAGCGGGCGCATTCGCTCATCACAGGGCTTCATTCTAGAGGGCGCACTGGAGGAGAACCTTGTCGAGCTCATCCTCCGTGACGGATTCGAGGCCTCTCCACCCGCCCGAGTTGTGGTTGTTCCGAACCTTCCATTCCCCTCCGACGGGTGGGAAGAGCAACTCTCCGCGCTCCGCGCGGATGCCGGGCTCTCCGGAAAGGTGTCTCTCCGCGTTGCCCAGCGCGGAGAGTTAGCAGAGTTGCAGCGCACTGTCGCCATCAACGCCGAACACACTCTGCAGAGCTATGTCGGCTCCAAGACGACGGACCCGCAGGTCCGCTCCCGCGCACTAGCGGAGATTCACAACGCCCTCGCACTTCCCGAGGCCCCTTTGCGCATTGAGTGCTTTGATGTATCGCATCTAGGAGGGGACAACCCGGTTGCCTCCATGGTGGTTTTTGAGGATGGGATTCCCAGGCGCGAGCACTACCGCAAGTTTGCCATCAGCAACGCCCGGGACGACACGGAGGCAATTTGGCAGGTCGTGTCTCGCCGCCTCCAGCGGTTGACGGCACCACCCGAGGAGGGCGAATCCGAACGCAAGGGCTTTTCGTATCCACCCGGCCTGCTGGTAATTGATGGAGGGCTTCCCCAGGTCAACGCTGCCAAGCGAGCACTGGAGGAGGCAGGCATCGATATTCCGGTCTGCGGTCTGGCCAAGAAACTTGAAGAGGTGTGGATGCCGGGTGCTGCCTATCCGATCATTCTCCCGCGCTCGAGTGATGGGATGTTTCTGCTCCAGCGGGTTCGAGACGAAGCGCACCGCGTTGCACTGCGCTATCAACGCAGCACTCGCGCTCGTGTGCTGGGGTCCGCGCTCTCAGACATCCCCGGCGTCGGGCCGACCACAGTCAAAAGTCTGTTACGACACTTTGGGTCGGTCACCCGAGTGAAGAAGGCTTCCCGAGATGAGCTGCTTGAGGTTGAGGGGGTAGGGCGTAGGGTTGCCGACACCATCGTCGCGCACTTCGGGAATCCGGAGGCTGCCAGCGCTAGCATGAAGACATCCCAACCCTCGAGGACATGATGGCCACCTCCGCCCCCGCCGACAAAGCGGTCCTGATTGTTACGGGAATGTCAGGGGCTGGGCGCTCGACGGCCGCTAATTCGCTGGAAGACCACGGTTGGTATGTGGTGGATAACCTCCCGCCGCAGATGTTGAAGCCGCTTGTCGCCCTGTCCGAGGACCCCGCCGCAGGCATGCCGAAAGTTGCCGCTGTTATGGACTCAAGGGGTGGAACGATGTTTGGTGACGCCCGCGATGTCATCGTTGAGCTTTCCAAAGATTCCCACGTACAGGTGATGTTTTTGGACGCCACCGATGAGCAACTTGTTAAGCGCTTCGAGCAGGTGCGCAGACCCCATCCGCTCCAGGGGCAGGGGACGCTGCTGGATGGAATCTCGGCGGAGCGCACTCTGATGCAAGAGATTCGCGAGCGTAGTGACCTGGTCATCGACACGACGGGAATGAATATCCACCAACTCTCCACGGCCGTGGCGAGCGTCTACGGCGAGCCCGGGGATGCCAAGATTCGCCTGACCGTGATGAGCTTTGGCTACAAGTATGGTTTGCCCTCGGATGTGGACATGGTCGCGGATATGAGGTTCCTGCCAAACCCCTACTGGGACGAGTCATTGCGCCACCAGTCCGGTCAGGACTCCGATGTGTCCCAGTACGTCACCGGGCACCCACTCGCCGTGGAGTTCCTTGCGAACTTCGAGAAGTCCCTGGAGACCGTGCTCAAGGGCTACCAGGGGGAGAACAAAACCTTTGCGACCCTTGCGATAGGGTGTACCGGTGGTAGGCATCGCTCGGTAGCGATGGCCGAAGCGCTTTTCACACACTTAAGCCAGCACCCAGATATTCAGGTCACGCTGAAACATCGGGACTTGGGCCGCGAATAGGTATTGGTAGTCATGCACTCGCTCACGGTTTCTGTCAAGGACGAACTCGTCACAGTCACACCAGAGCACACCTCCCAGCGCCACGCAGAGCTTTCAACCATTCTTCGCTTCGCAGGTGGGCTCCACGTAATCTCGGGCAACATCGCCGTTGAGGTTGAGCTGGACCATCTCGAAGCAGCCAAGCGCGTCCGGCGCGACATCCGCGACCTCTTTGGTATGGCCACCGACGCGGCGGTGATGCAGCCCTCCGGCAATCGAAGCCACCCCGTCTATGTCGTGAGAGTCCGGCAGGGTGGCGAGACGCTCGCACGCCAAACAGGGCTGCTCGACGCCAAGAAGCGCCCAGTACGAGGCTTGCCCAACAAACTCACTACATCACCTGTCACTGACTTAGCGGCAATCTGGCGCGGTGCTTTTCTCGCAAGCGGGAGCATTAGCGAACCGGGACGCTCTGCTGCTATCGAAATTGTTGCTCCGAGCGCTGAAGCCGCTATGGCCATGGTCGGCATTGGGCAGCGCTTGGGCGTGGCGTCCAAAGCCCGTGAGGTTCGCATGGCCCACCGAATCATGGTTCGTGATGGTGACGCAATCAGCGATCTGTTGACGATAATGGGCGCCCCTGGCGCGGTGTCGGAGTGGGAGAAGCTCCGCGAGCGCAGAGAGGTCAGGGCCACCGCGAACCGCCTGGTGAACTTTGATGATGCGAATCTTCGCCGATCAGCGCAGGCCGCTGTTGCTGCCTGCGCGCGGGTCGAACGAGCGCTGGAGATTCTGGGGCCCGAGATTCCGGATCATCTTCTCTACGCCGGCAGGCTTCGGCTGTCCTTCCGCGACGCCAGCCTCGATGAGCTTGGCCACCACGCAGATCCGCCACTCACAAAAGACGCTGTCGCTGGGCGGATTAGACGCTTGCTCGCAATGGCCGATAAGAAAGCTGAAGACGCTGGGATTCCAGCAACTATGGCCAGTGTCCCTGAGGGTCTTGAGGGGCTTTGACAGACACTGTGTAACCCAGCCCTTTAGACTGAAGCCACACCAAACCACAGAAGGACGCTATGTCTCCCTACGTATTGCCAGATCTGGCCTATGACTACGCTGCCCTCGAGCCTCATATCAGCGCTCGAATTATGGAACTTCATCACTCCAAGCATCACAAAGCCTACGTCGATGGAGCGAACAATGCTCTCGCTGGGCTCGAAGAGGCAAGAGAGACGGGCAATTTCGCCAACATCAATCGTCTAGAGAAGGATCTCGCTTTCCACCTCGGCGGACACATCAACCACTCCATTTTCTGGACCAATCTTGCACCGACCTCCGGGGGGGTACCGGAGGGGGAACTCTCTGCGGCAATCAATGAGTTCTTTGGATCCTTCGACAAGTTCCAGGCCCATTTCACGGCCGCCTCGATGGGTATTCAGGGGTCGGGCTGGGGAGTGCTGTCCTTTGACCCTGTGGGCAAGCGTCTGATTATTCAGCAGCTCTTTGACCAGCAGGGAAACACCGCCCAGGCAACGATTCCCCTTCTGCAGCTCGACATGTGGGAGCACGCCTTCTACCTGGATTACCAGAACGTCAAAGCGGACTATGTGAAGGCGTTTTGGAACATCGTCGATTGGGCGAATGTCTCAAAGCGTTTTGAGGCGGCCCGCGCTGGAGCCTCTGCCACCCTGCTAATCTCGTAGGGTAGGGGCGCTGAGAGAGGCCGAAGCGTCCTTCGGCCCTAGTTTCTCCAACCTTGGAAAGAGGTTCCCCGTGGTCACGGTTGCCATCAATGGATTTGGTCGTATCGGCCGCAGTTTCTTTCGCGCAGCGCTTGCAAGCGCTCATGAAGTGAACATTGTCGCTGTCAATGATTTGACGGACCCCAAGGCGCTGGCGCACCTGCTCAAATATGACTCGGTGAACGGCCGACTTCCCGTCGAGGTCACCGCGGGCGATGGATTTATCACGGTAGACGGAAAAAAGATCACGGTGTTCGCAGAACGCGACCCCGGCACACTTCCGTGGGCGTCGCTCGGCGTTGACATAGTCATCGAATCCACTGGGTTCTTCACGGACGCAGAGAAGGCCCGAGCACACATCACCGCTGGAGCCAAGAAGGTCATCATTTCTGCCCCGGCCTCTGGCGAGGATTTCACTGTTGTCATGGGTGTCAACCACGACAAGTACGACCCCAGCACCCACCACATCGTCTCCAACGCGTCCTGCACAACGAACTGCCTTGCCCCCATGGCCAAGGTCTTCAACGACGAGTTTGGCATCGAGCGCGGTCTGATGACCACGGTGCACGCCTATACCGCGGACCAAAACCTCCAGGACGGCCCCCACAGTGACCTTCGGCGGGCACGTGCGGCGGGTATCAACATTGTTCCGACCTCGACTGGGGCAGCTAAGGCCATCGGGCTTGTGCTGCCAGAGCTTAAGGGGAAGCTCGATGGCTTCGCCCTTCGGGTGCCAGTTCCGACCGGTTCCATCACCGACCTCACAGTCGAGGCATCACGGGATGTCACTCTCGAAGAGGTCCAAGCCGCCTTCAAGAAGGCCGCAGACAAGGGTGTCTTCGCTGGCATCCTCAAGTACTCCGAGGAACCACTGGTCTCGAGCGACATCGTGGGCGATTCCTATTCCTCCATCATCGACGCGGGGCTGATTCGTGTCCTTGGAAACCAGGTGAAAATGAGCGCTTGGTATGACAACGAATGGGGCTACTCCAACCGCTTGGTTGATTTGTCCGCATTCATGGCCACATCGCTCTAGTCCTTGACTCTTCGCACGCTTGCCGAAGCTCCTGACCTGGCCGGTCAGGTGGTGTTTCTCCGTGTCGACGCCAACGTTCCACTCAAAGACGGCGTCATCACCGACGATGGGCGCATCAGGGCATTTCTGCCAACCCTCGACGTTCTGAGGAACGCCGGAGCACGTGTTGTCGTGGCCAGTCACTTAGGACGGCCCGAGGGAGTAGCAGACCCGAAGTATTCCCTGGCCCCGGTTGCCACCCGGCTTGCCGATCTCATCCAAAGACCGGTGCGATTCATCGATCATGTGTCAGGTCCAGCGGCCTTTGAGGGCGTGCGGGAGGAGGCGCCAGGATCCGTCGCTGTGATTCAGAATCTCCGATTCGACCCGAGAGAGTCGTCGAAGGTTGATAGTGACCGAGAAGCTTTAGCCGCAGAGTGGGCTGACTATGTTGATTTCGTCGTGTCGGATGGCTTTGGTGTCGTCCACCGCAAGCAGGCGAGCGTAGTCGAGCTTCCATCCCTGCGCCCGAGTGTTGCAGGGCTTCTCATCGAACGCGAGGTCGATGTTGTCACGCGGCTCACCAGGGCGGTGGAGCACCCTTACACCGTCGTTCTGGGTGGGTCCAAGGTCTCCGACAAGCTCGGTGTCATTGAAGCGCTTTTGCCAACCGCCGACAATATTCTGATCGGTGGAGGCATGGTGTTCACCGTCCTCGCCGCCCAGGGTCACGCGATTGCTTCCAGCCTTGTGGAGCGCGACAGTATCCCCACGGTTCGTGACTTTCTCAGCACGGCCACTGAGTTAGGCGTTGAGATTGTGCTTCCAGAAGACATCGTGGTCGCAGAGTCTTTCACTGCGGACAGCCCCCACGTCGTGCTGTCCTCAGACGCGCTCGAGTCCGGCCCTGCAGGAGCAGCTGGTATCGGGCTGGATATTGGACCGTCAAGTCAGAAGGTTTTTGCCGAGGTAATTCGGCGTTCAAAGACCGTGTTCTGGAACGGGCCCATGGGAGTTTTTGAGTTCGCGGCTTTCTCGGCGGGGACCCGAGCAGTAGCCGAGGCGCTCACGGCAGTTCCGGGGCTCTCGGTGGTGGGTGGCGGAGACTCCGCTGCGGCCGTACGGGCGCTCGGCTTCGACGAGGACAGCTTCGGCCACATCTCCACCGGTGGCGGAGCGAGTTTGGAGTTTCTAGAGGGCACAGTGTTGCCCGGATTGGAGATATTGGGATGGCAGAGCTAAGAGTTCCCCTCATTGCTGGCAACTGGAAGATGAATCTCGACCATCTTCAATCGATAGCTTTTGTGCAGAAGTTGGCCTGGGCACTCAAAGACGCTGGTTACCAGGAGAAGCAGGTTGAGGTCGCTGTGTTCCCCCCTTTCACTGATCTCCGGTCAGTCCAAACCCTCATCGGCGCTGATGACTTGCCACTCGCCCTTGGGGGTCAGGATCTCTCCGTTCATGACGATGGCGCCCACACAGGTGACGTGTCCGGTGTGTTCCTTAAGGCCTTGGACTGCAGGTATGTGATTGTCGGCCACTCGGAGCGTCGTGGTGACCACCACGAATCGGATGACGTCGTTGCAAGCAAGGCTGTAGCAGCTGTGCGGAACGGTCTTGTACCGATTGTGTGCGTGGGAGAGACCGCGGAGGACCTCGAACAGTTTGGCCCGAGCAAGGTTCCCCTCGACCAACTGGCCGTTGTCTTGGACCAGCTGAAGTCCTCTGACGACTATGTCGTTGCCTACGAGCCTGTCTGGGCGATTGGTAGCGGTCAGGCGGCGACGCCAGACCAGGCCGAGACTGTGGCTCGAGCGTTGCGAGCTGCTATCCAGGACAAGCACGGGGCGGACGCGGCCACTCGCACGCGGATCCTCTACGGTGGCTCCGTCAAATCGGGCAACATCGCAGGATTCATGAAACGCGAGAATGTCGACGGTGCCTTGGTCGGCGGCGCCAGCCTCGATGTGGCCGAGTTTTCTGCGATTGTTCGGTTCCCCGCGCACGTCACGATGGATAGTTAACACGCCCGTAGCGTTTATAGTGGTGGTTGCACCCAGGAGGTAGTTGTGGACGTATTGCGCGTTGTGTTTCAGGTTGTTCTGGCCATCACCAGCATTCTGTTGACGCTGATGATTTTGCTCCACCGTGGCCGTGGAGGTGGTCTCTCTGACATGTTTGGCGGCGGAGTAACCTCAAACCTCGGCTCCTCAGGGGTGGCAGAGCGTAACCTCAACCGCATCACCGTGGTGATTTCGCTGATTTGGGTCTCGAGCATCATTGTTCTTGGTTTGTTCACTCGTTTCGATGTTTAGGAGTCCCAGTGGCATCAGGTGGTAGCGCTATCAGAGGGACCAGAGTCGGCTCAGGACCGATGGGGGAGCAGGACCGTGGGATTCAAGCCGAACGGATTGCTGTGTCCTATTGGGACGCCATGGGAAACGAAACAGTCCGCTATTTCTCTGCGCACATCGACCCGGAAGAAATCCCGGAACTGATTGATTCTCCGATGACCGGGCTCCCAGCTGGTCGCGACAAGGAGAATCCGCCGGAACTTCCGGTGAACGAGCCCTATAAGACCCACCTCGCTTACGTCAAAGAACGCCGGACGGAAAAAGAAGCGGTTCAAATTCTCGAGGATGCCCTCACCAGGCTTCGTGAAAAAAAAGGCCGTCTTTAAGTAGTCGACGACAGCAGTTCGAGAACACGCCGTCTAGCCTCCTCGCTTCGCACCGTGATCGTGAGGATGGGTTGTCCGCTGTCGGCGATGACCTGGGCATCCCCTCTGGCTTGGGCAACGAGAAGCCCCGTGCAGTCGAAGTCACGTCCTGGAATGTCGAACGACGCTGTCGGAACTTCGACTATCTGGATAAAGACACCTTCGGCAGGTCCGCCTTTGTGAAACTGTCCGGTCGAGTGCAGGAATCTCGGCCCAAACCCCACGGTGACCGGTCTATTGGTGTTCTGCTCGAGAGACGTTGCAACAGCACGCCACGGTGCCTGGTCTGCGCTATTTCCGAATACACACAACGCCACATACGAAGACGTGCCTATCAGGCGAAGCAGAGTGGCGATGAGCGTCTCCGGTGAGCCACTGCCGTCGAAAGACGCCCACACGGACATCGCTTCGAGGGAGCTGCTGTCGGCAGGGTGTCCGGCCTCCCGGGAGAGAAGTTCCCTGGCCGCAATCTTTGCGCTCTCCACGTTCGGCTGGTCGAAGGGATTAACCCCGAGCTGCGCGGCAGCAAACACTGTGGCGACCTCCCAGAGCAGGATCTGCGCGCCGAGGCCGCCGGTGATTTGCACGCTCGCCGCGGAGCCGACACTCCCCACGGTGAGACAATCATCTGAATCTCTGAGACCGGACCCCACCACAGGGAGGAGTCCCCGTCCGTCCTTGCCTGTTGATTCAGCGACCAGCTGCTCGACCCAGTCTCCAAAGCCGGGCATCTCCGGGGCATCAGCTAGGAGTATTTTGTTCCGCTCGGGTGCACCGTCGGCGAGTGCCGCCCCCAGGCGCAGCCCCGGATTTGAGGGTGCATCCATAGACAGCGTGCTCCACGCCTGGTGGGCTTCATCAAGGAGCGAAACAAGGTCCATGCCGGCGAGGCCAGAGGGCACGAGACCAAACGCCGTGAGGGCCGAATATCGTCCGCCCACGGACGGGTTCGCCAAGAAAACGCGATAGCCAGAAGCAACTGATTCTTGGTGCAAGGGCGAATCTGGGTCAGTGACCACGACAATACGACTCGAGGGGGACAGGCCCTGATCCAGTAGTGCCTTCTCGAAAATTCGGCGAGCCGAGTCAGTCTCCACCGTCCCGCCCGACTTGGACGAGACCACCACGACAGCATCGGAGAGGTCGCTTTCCAGCACTGGGGCCAGGGCATCACCGTGAGTAGTGTCGCTCACGACAAGGGGCACTCCGGCACTCGCGCACATGACCTCAGGCCCTAAGGACGAGCCACCCATACCGCACAAAATCACGCGAGAGGCACCCTCAGCAAGTAGGGCCTCGCGCAAATCAGTGATTTCACTGACAAGAGCTCGCTGAGCCTGAGGATCATCGACCCAACCCAAGCGGACACTCGCCTCGCTCAGTGCTGCCTGCCCCCAGAGCGTGGGGTCCTTCGCGAAAAGCCGGCTGGCAAAACGCTCCGCCACCGCGGTGCTCAGCACAGAGCCGATTCCCTGTTCCAGGGAGGGCTCAAGCGCAACAATCACTGTTCTACTCGGCTTGATCCATGGCGCTCTGGACGGTGTCCAGTAACTCGTGCCAGGACTGGACAAACTTGGCTACCCCGTCGCGCTCAAGCTCATCCGTGACTGCGTCAATCGAAATCCCCAGCGCTGCGAGGCCCGCCATCACCTTGGCAGCCAGAGCGTAGTCGCCTGTGACGCGATCGGCGATCGGCCCCGCGAAATCGGCAACCGCACGCAGGGTCTTCTCGGGCATCGTGTTGACGGTCTGTTTCACCGCGAGCTCGGTCACATACAGCGCCGGGGGCAGAGCAGGGTCTTTCACACCGGTCGAGGCCCAGAGCGGGCGCTGGAGGTTCATTCCCGCTGACAGAAGGGTGACCGCCGATTCCGAGGAATGGCGCTCTTGGAACAGCTGATAAGCCAAGCGAGCGTTCGCCACGGCGGCACTCGATCGTAAGGCCTTGGCCTCCGGGCTACCGAGCGCATCGAGTGTGGCATCCACCGCGCTATCGACACGTGAGACGAAGAACGATGCAACAGAGTAAATCCGAGAGACATCGTGACCGGCCTTAAGAGCGAGCTCGATTCCCGCAAAATAAGCGTCGATGACCTCGCGATAGCGCTCGATGCTGAAGATGAGCGTCACGTTGACGCTAATCCCCTCAGCCAGAACGCGAGTGATGGCCGGCAAACCCTCGCGGGTGGCGGGAATCTTGATCATCAGATTCTCGCGGCTAACCGCAGTCCACAACTCCAGGGCTTGAGCAACAGATCCCTCGGTGTCGCGGGCGAGCAGAGGGGACACCTCGAGAGACACGCGTCCATCAACACCACTGGTCTTGTCATAGACAGGACGGAGCAGGTCACAAGCGCCCTGCACATCGCTAATCATGATGCGGAACACCGCTTCTTCAGCAGTCACACCTTCACGCTTCATGGCCTGGATATCTGGAGCGTAAGAGTCACTGCCGGAAACCGAGCCAGCGAAGATCGTGGGATTGCTGGTGACCCCCACCACGTTGTGGTGAGCAATGAGCTCGGCCAATGACCCAGAGGTGAGACGATCCTTGGAAAGGTCATCAAGCCAGATACTGACTCCAAGTGACGCGAGCTGTTGCGTGGGGGAATCGGACACGTCAGCCTTCCTTCCTCGTAGAAGCAATGCTGGCAGTAGCAGCCACCACCACAGCCTCGACTGTGATGCCGAACTCGCGATAGAGGGTGTCCGCGTCTGCTGAGGCACCGAAGTGTTCCAGCGATACAGCGCGACCGTGATCGCCCAAGAACTTCTGCCAACTCTGGGCGATACCGGCTTCGACAGTCACCCGTGCGCGAACGGCGGAGGGCAGCACAGAGTCGCGGTAGCTGGCGCTCTGCTCATCGAACCACTCCACGCAGGGCATGGACACAACCCGTGTCGAGATACCCGTCGCCTCGAGCTCTTCGCGAGCCTTCAGAGCCAAAGCTACTTCCGAGCCCGTCGCGATGAGGATGCACTCGGGAGCGCGTGAGCCTTCAACCAAAACATATCCGCCGTGCGCGGTGTGGGACGCATGAGCGAGGACGGTGCTCGTGGCCAGGCCGCTGCCTCGGGCAAGAACCGGCACAGCTTGACGAGTGAGCGCAATACCGGCAGGGCGCGTCCTGCGCTCCATCATGGTCTTCCACGCCCACGCGGTTTCGTGCGCGTCAGCTGGGCGAACAACGTCGAGGCCTGGGATAGCTCGAAGACTGGAGAGCTGTTCGACTGGCTGGTGGGTCGGGCCGTCCTCGCCGAGGCCTATGGAATCGTGGGTCCACACATAAAGCGCGGGAATCTTCATGAGCGCGGCAAGCCTGATGGCCGGGCGCATATAGTCGCTGAAGATGAGGAAGGTGCCCACAAATGCTCGGGTTGGTCCGTGCAAAAGGATTCCGTTGAGTATCGAGGCCATTGCATGTTCTCGGATGCCAAAGTGCAAAACGCGCCCGGAGTAGGAGGCAGTCCACTCGTTGGTTGAATGCTCTGGGGGCGCAAAAGACTGCGCACCTTTAATGGTGGTGAGGTTTGATTCGGCCAAGTCCGCAGAACCACCCCACAGCTCCGGCAGGACCGCAGCAAGAGCGTTGATGACTTCGCCTGAAGCCTGCCTGGTGGAAAGCTTCTCCAGGCCCTCAAAGGTGGGTAGCACTCCGGCAAGATCTGGTATCGAGCCAGACTGCAGTCGCTCGAGTAGTGCAGCGCGATCCGGATTTGCAGACACCCACTGCGTAAACCGGGCGTCCCACTTCGAGCGGGCGGCTGCCGAGCGGTCTCGGAGTCCACGCGAGTGCTCGATAACCTCTGCTTCGACGACGAAGCTCTGGTCAGTTGGGAAACCCAGTACCGCCTTCAGCGCAGATGCCTCATCGGCGCCGAGTGCGGATCCGTGAATCTTTCCGGTGTTCTGTTTGGTGGGTGCTGGCCAGCCGATAATGGTCTTCACGGTGATGAGCGAGGGTCTCGACGTCTCCGCCTTAGCGGCTTCAATGGCCTGGAAAAGAGCGTCAACGTCCTCGTTGTAGGACGAAGCATCGCCGAAGTCAACCGTGTGGACATCCCAGCCATAGGCCTTATACCGCGCACTCACGTCCTCGGTAAAGGCAATGTCGGTGTCGTCTTCAATCGAGATTTTATTGGCGTCGTAGAGGACCACCAGGTTGCCAAGCTTCTGATGACCGGCAAGGGACGCGGCCTCAGCCGTCACACCCTCTTGCATGTCACCATCACTGGCAATGACGTAGATGACGTGATCAAAGACTGAGTCGCCAGCCGGTGTGTCCGGATCCAACAGCTCACGTTCGAAACGAGAAGCATAGGCAAATCCAGTTGCCGATGCGAGACCTTGGCCCAGAGGCCCCGTGGTGATTTCAACGTGATCTGTGTGGCCAAACTCTGGGTGGCCAGGCGTCAGCGAACCCCATGTCCGAAGCGCCTTGAGGTCATCGAGTTCAAGGCCGAACCCGCCCAGGTAGAGCTGAACGTACTGGGTCAAGGAGGAGTGGCCAGCCGAGAGGATGAAGCGATCCCGACCGAGCCAATGGGGGTCGCTGGGGTCGATGTTCATGACCTTTTGGTAGAGGAGATAGGCAACAGGGGCAAGGCTCATGGCGGTTCCCGGGTGACCATTCCCTACTTTCTCGACGGCGTCCACCGCGAGAACGCGAGCTGTATCCACTGCCCGCCGGTCGAGGTCGGAGAAAATCGAAGCCATAGCCACATAGTCCTTTTGTGAGCGGAAACATTCCCTGATGGGCGCCAAACGAGGAAGCGACCCGTGCCAGCTCGCCCAGTATATCCGGGGGTGGAGAGGCTCCGGCGCTAGGACCACGCTCAGGGTTTTCAATATCGGGGGAACTAGTATGGGGCCGCTGTGTCTGCCAACAAAACTCTCACCCCGCGAGCCACAATGCCCGCGCTGTCAGCTCTCCCGCGCGCTTGGGCCTTGCTTCGTGCATACATCGCGCTGACAAAGCCACGGGTTATTGAGCTGTTGTTGGTGACCACCGCACCAGTGATGATTCTCGCCCAGCGCGGCATACCGGACCTCTGGCTGGTCGTCGCCACCCTGATTGGTGGCTCGCTATCCGCTGGCAGCGCCAACGCCCTTAACATGTATATCGACCGCGATATTGACGCGGTCATGGGTCGCACGCAGTCACGTCCGCTGGTGACCGGTGTACTCACTGGGGTCCAGGCTCTGGTGTTTGCCTCGACGCTCGGGGTCCTCTCAACTGCCTGGCTGTGGCTGTTCACGACTCCGTTAGCAGCTCTGCTGTCCGTTGTCGCTATTCTTTTCTACGTTTTCGTGTACACGCTGTGGCTGAAGCGACGCAGCGAGCAGAACATCATTTGGGGCGGTATAGCCGGATGCTTCCCCGTTCTGATCGGCTGGGCGGCGGTCACAGGGTCCCTGAGCTGGGAGCCCCTGATTCTCTTCCTTGTTGTCTTTCTCTGGACGCCGCCCCACTATTGGCCACTCTCCATGCGCTACAAGGACGACTACGCGAGTGTCTCAGTGCCCATGCTCGGCGTCGTTCGTGACGCCCCGGTCGTGGGACTTCAAGTCATCCTCTACGCCTGGGCTACCGTGGCGGCCTCGTTGTTGTTGATTCCCGTTGCTCCCATGGGCTGGATCTACACAGTGGTGGCACTGGGTTCAGGGGCGTGGTTCATCCTGGAGTCCCACCGCCTCTACCAGCGCGCGCTAGCTGGCTTAGAGGTGCAGCCGATGCGAGTGTTTCACTCGAGCATTACCTATCTGACATTGCTCTTCATTGCTGTTGGCGTTGACCCACTAGTTCAGCTCTAGCGGGTTCAACCCTCTGCGCCACGAGTACGCTGACCGCAATCGCCACCAGAACGGCCGCCATCACCATGTGGATGCCAACAAACAATTCGGGTAGGCCGTTGCGCGCCTGGTAAAGGCCAATGCCAATCTGCCCGATGGTCACCAGCAGCAGAGCCGTGGTGGTGCGTTTAAATCGCGGGGAGCCCACGCCGGAAAACCAGGCAAGCACGCTCAGCACAGCCACTAGGCCCAAGAACACATAGGAGGGCCACGCGTGAAAATGCTGGAGTAACCAGGAATCGAGCCCGTTTCGTGCGACTCCTCCATCACCCGCGTGAGGACCAGATCCGGTTGTCAGAATGCCCATGAGGACTGAGATCGTCAGAACGCCAAGCAGTGTCCCGGAGAGAAGCCTGACCGGTGCGGGCACGCTCCACTGGCTGGTTCGCGCACCGACGCGAACCCGGTAGAGGAGTATGGCCGCTAGCGCCACCAACACAGTCGAGAGAAGGTAGTGCAGCCCAACCACGTAGGGGTTGAGGTCGGTGAGCACCGTAATCCCACCGATGACTGCCTGGCCAGGGATGCCCAGTCCAATCACCAGCGACAAGGTGAAGAGCTCGGGCCGTTCCTTCCGGAGCCGAAGCACTGCAACAAACATGGCAATCGCGATGAGAATGAGGACAAACGTGAGCAATCGGTTACCAAACTCAATGATTCCGTGGAAACCCATCTCCGGCGTCGTCACAAAGGAGTCCTCCGTGCAGCGCGGCCAGGTGGGACATCCGAGCCCCGAGCCAGTCAGCCGGACAGCACCGCCAGTGCCGATGATCAGAATCTGAGAGACCAGACTTGCCCACGCAGCGACGCGAACCCGTCGATCGATGGTGTCAGGAAGCCAGTTCCACAGCGATTTCACGGATTATGACCTTCACTCTCAGGGTGTAGCCCGATACACTGAGGGAATCGGGTGGCTGCGTTGCTGCCCATCGGGGTGGTGATCCCTTCGGCGCTCGCTAGGAGTGAGTGTAAGAGAGAAAACCTGGTGCCTGCTGGGTGGTGGGCGTCGAGCACAAACAGGGAACGGTGAAACGGAGAGTCATGTCTGACGTACTTCTCGATCGACCAGAGCTCGAAGGTCTTGGAAACTATGAGTTTGGTTGGCACGACGCCGATGCTGCCGGACAGAGCGCCACGCGCGGAATTTCCGAGGACGTGGTGCGCAACATCTCGGCATTAAAGAATGAACCTGAGTGGATGCTCAAGGCCCGTCTCAAAGGTCTGGCTCTTTTCGAGAAGAAGCCCATGCCCAACTTCGGCGCTGATCTTTCCGGGATTCACTTCGACACAATCAAGTATTTTGTTCGCTCGACCGAGCGTCAAGCGCAAACCTGGGAGGACCTTCCCGACGAAATTCGTGAGACCTATGAACGTCTGGGTATTCCCGAGGCGGAACGTTCTCGCTTGGTGTCTGGTGTTGCGGCGCAGTACGAATCAGAGGTTGTCTATCACCAAATTCGCGAGGATCTCGAAGCACAGGGGGTGTTGTTCCTCGACACCGACACCGCGCTTCGCGAGCACCCCGAGTTCTTCACCGAATACTTTGGCACCGTGATTCCGGCCGGCGACAACAAGTTTGCGGCCTTGAACACGGCCGTGTGGTCCGGTGGGTCGTTTGTCTATGTTCCCCCCGGCGTTCGGGTCGACATCCCTCTGCAGGCTTATTTCCGAATCAACACAGAAAACATGGGGCAGTTCGAGCGCACACTCATCATCGCCGACGAGGGCAGCTACGTGCACTACATCGAGGGCTGCACCGCTCCCATCTATTCGACCGACTCGCTGCACTCGGCGGTCGTCGAAATCATCGTTAAGAAGAATGCCCGTGTTCGCTACACGACCATTCAGAACTGGTCCACAAACGTATACAACTTGGTGACCAAGCGGGCTATTGCCCATGAAGGCGCCACCATGGAGTGGATCGATGGCAATCTAGGGTCCAAAGTCACGATGAAGTACCCGTCTGTTTTCTTGGTGGGCGAGCACGCCAAGGGAGAGACTCTCTCTGTTGCTTTTGCTGGTCCCGGTCAGCACCAGGACGCCGGGGCAAAAATGATTCACATGGCTCCGTACACGACCTCGTCGATCGTCTCGAAGTCGATTGCCCGTGGCGGCGGTCGTGCCGGATATCGCGGTGAAGTCCGAGTTGACGAGAACGCTCACCACTCAGCAAACACCGTGAGGTGTGATGCCCTGCTGATCGACACGATCTCGCGGAGCGACACCTATCCAGCCATCGACATCCGGGTTGACGATGTCCAACTCGGCCACGAAGCGACGGTGTCCAGAGTGAGCGAAGAGCAACTCTTCTACCTCCAGAGTCGCGGACTCGCCGAAGAGGAGGCGATGGCGATGATTGTCCGCGGATTCATTGAGCCGATTGCGCGCGAGCTGCCCATGGAATACGCACTCGAGCTCAACAAACTTATTGAAATGAACATGGAAGGCTCCGTCGGCTAAATGAGTTCCCCACAGACGGGCGCCTCGATCTCCGAGGCGCCACCCCAGGTTGCACTGCCGGACGTGCCAGTACAGACTCGCTCGGAGCGTTTCCAGTCAGTTTCGGTTGCCGACTTTCCAGTGGTTACTGGTCGCGAACCAGAGTGGAAGCTGACCCCGGTGGCAAAGTTGCGACCTCTCATCGACGGGACCCTTGATGGCTCCAGCTATGCCATCGATGCCAGTACCGCCGATGGCTTCCGCTACAGCTTTGTCCCATCCCAGCACGTCGCTCGAGGAGTGGCGGGGCTTCCCGAAGATCGCGCAGCCGCCAACGCGTGGGAGTCGACTGACGAGGTGTTGGTCATTGACTTGACGGAGGGGCTCTCGCAGACCGTGGTGCTGAGCCGCCGAGACATGGGAGTGGCGCCCCGTGCGGCCCACACTCTGATTCGAGTAGCGGCCAACACTCACGCAACCCTGGTGGTTCGCTCGAGCGGAGATGCCCTCCTTGCCGAGAACGTTGAGTTCGATCTCGCGAACGATTCCAGCCTGCACGTCGTATTCGTGCAGGACTGGAACGCAGGTGCAATTCAGTACGCGCACCACCTCGCCCATGTTGGCAAGGGCGCGGTGCTGACTCATATCTCAGTGTCTCTCGGGGGAGACGTTGTAGTTGTCAATCCCTCTGTTCAGCTCGTGGGAGAGGGCGGCGAGGGACATCTATTTGGAGCCTACTTTGCCGATGCGACCCAGCACCTGGAGCACCGGGTCTATGTTCACCACCAGGGCCCAAAGACTCTGTCCCGAGTGTCCTACAAAGGCGCACTTCACGGCGCGGGCGCCAGGACGGTGTGGATTGGCGATGTACTGATCGGCCCAGCTGCAGTAGGTACAGATTCTTACGAGCAGAATCGCAACCTTGTCCTGAGTGAGGGCACGCGGGCCGACTCTATTCCCAACCTTGAAATCAAGACCGGGGATATCGAAGGGGCCGGCCACGCGAGTGCCACTGGCCGTTTCAACGACGAGCAACTGTTTTATCTTCAGTCACGCGGAATCAAGGAACTTGATGCCAGGCGATTGGTCGTGATGGGCTTTCTGGTGGATATCATTTCTCGAATCAATGACACCGAGTTGGTCGAGCTGCTTACCGAGCGCATCCGAACCAAACTCTCTGCGACGGAGGAAGCATCATGACTGCCGTGAAGATCTGCCCTGCTGCCGACATCGCCGTGAACCAGCCACTCAAAGTCACCATCGAAGGTGTGCCCATTGCCGTGGTGAAGGACTCTGCTGGCACGGTGCACGCGATTGGCGACACGTGTAGTCACGGAGAGATTGCCCTGTCGGAAGGCTTTGTGGAGGATGACACGCTCGAGTGTTGGGCGCACGGGTCAAAGTTTGAGTTGACCACCGGCAAGCCCAAGAACTTTCCCGCATTTGAGCCTGTGCCCGTCTACAGCGTCACCATCACCGATGGTGATGTCTACATTGACCCCACACCCCTCGTTATTTCCTAGAAAGCCAAGAAGGCACGAACATGAGCACGCTAGAGATTAAGAACCTGCACGTATCAATCGAAACCGATCAGGGCCCTGTCGAAATTCTGAAGGGCATAGACCTCACCCTCCACGCCGGAGAGACCCACGCCATCATGGGCCCCAACGGGTCTGGTAAATCCACGCTCGCGTACACGATTGCCGGCCACCCGCGCTACACGGTCACAGAGGGGTCCATCTCGCTTGATGGTTCTGATGTGCTGGCCATGAGTGTTGATGAGAGAGCGAAAGCTGGCCTTTTCCTGGCAATGCAGTACCCCGTCGAGGTTCCGGGCGTTAGCGTCAGCAACTTTTTGAGAACTGCCAAGACCGCGCTGGCCGGCAAGGCCCCCGCCCTTCGAGAATGGGTTGGGGAGCTCCGTGGAGCCATGGAGTCCCTGCGGATGGAGCCAGGTTTTGCCGAGCGCAATGTGAACGAGGGCTTCTCGGGTGGCGAAAAGAAGCGCCACGAGATCATGCAACTTCAGCTACTCAAGCCCAAGTTCGCGGTGCTGGACGAAACTGATAGTGGACTTGATGTCGACGCGTTGAAAATCGTCTCCGAAGGTGTGAACGCAGCAAAGGCAGCAACAACCTTGGGAGTGCTTCTCATTACGCACTACACGCGCATTCTTCGCTACATCACTCCGGACCACGTTCACGTGATTGTTGCCGGAAAATTGGTGGATAGCGGTGGACCCGAACTGGCAGACACCCTGGAGAATGAAGGCTACGACCGCTACCTGGCGCCCTCGGTGGCCTAGGAAAGGGGCCGGAGAATATGTCTACCATCGCACTGTCCGCTGAACGCTTTGACAGCGTCGAGGAAGGGCTCAAAAACGTCATAGACCCCGAGCTCGGGGTCAACATCGTTGACCTGGGACTCATTTATGACCTGTCCTGGGACGACGACGAAGACGCGCTGATTATCAGCATGACGCTCACCTCTGCGGGGTGCCCCCTCACCGACGTCATTGAAGAGGAGATGGGCAAGGCCCTGGATGGGATCGTTGAGCGTTTTCGGATCAACTGGGTCTGGATGCCACCGTGGGGCCAGGAGAAGATTACGGCCGACGGTCGTGACATGATGAGAGCGCTCGGATTCTCGATTTAACTCTCTCGTGTTGTCTCGAATCAACCCATCAGTGTGAGGCAGCATGCTCCAGGTAGAAAACCTTCAGATTCGGCTCGGCGCCCGTGTGCTCCTTGACGGGCTATCTTTCCGTGTCGATAAAGGCGACAAGGTGGGGCTCGTCGGTCGTAATGGCGCGGGAAAGACCACTCTAACCCGAGTCATTTCCGGTGAAATAGCCCCGACAGCGGGATTTGTTCACGTCAACGGAGAGGTCGGCTACTTACCCCAGGACCCGCGCGCCGGCGACCCTGACGCAACTGCGCGAACTCGCATCCTCGATGCTCGCGGACTTGGCACAGTGATGGCGGCGATGAAGAAGGCCAGCCTCGACATGGGTTCCTCTGATGACGCTATCGCGCAGGCGGCGATGAAGAAATATGGGCGCCTCAATGATCAATTCTTGGCGGCGGGCGGTTACCACGCTGAAGCTGAGGCCGCCACGATTGCCTCCCATTTGAACCTTCCGAACTCCCTGCTCGATCAAACTTTGGCGACGCTCTCCGGTGGTCAACGCCGCAGGATTGAACTGGCACGTATTCTCTTTCAAAATGCACCTCTTATGGTTCTTGACGAGCCGACCAACCACCTCGATGGCGATTCGGTGGTGTGGCTGAGGGCGTTCCTGTCGCAGTACCCAGGGGGAGTAATCGTAATCTCCCACGACGTTGCCCTGGTGGAGGAGACAGTAAACCGGGTGTTCTACCTTGACGCGAACCGATCCACCATCGACATCTACAACATGTCCTGGAAGCTCTATCTGCGCCAGCGCGAGGCGGACGAGGAACGTCGCCGCAAAGAACGCTCCATTACGGAGAAGAAAGCGAGCTCTTTACACCAACAGGCTGCTCGATTTGGGGCCAAAGCGAGCAAGGCCGCCGCGGCGCACCAGATGGTTGCCCGCGCCGAGAAGATGCTGGCCGGCCTGGATGACGTGCGAGCTGTCGATCGGGTGGCGAAGTTGCGATTTCCCGAGCCTGCGGCATGTGGCAAGACGCCGCTGTTTGCCCACAACCTTTCCAAGAGTTACGGGTCCCTTGAAATTTTCACCGCCGTTGATTTGGCCATTGACCGTGGTTCCAAGGTCGTCATCTTGGGACTAAACGGTGCCGGCAAGACGACTCTTCTCAGAATTCTTGCTGGCGTGGATGCCCCCGACACCGGCGAAGTTGAGGCGGGCCACGGTCTTCGAGTTGGCTACTACGCCCAAGAGCACGAGACGCTCGACATTAATCGCACCGTCTTGGAGAACATGCTGGCAGCATCTCCGAGCCTGGGGGAGACAGAAGCTCGCAAAGTCCTGGGATCGTTTCTTTTCACCGGCGACGACGTTCTGAAACCGGCTGGTGTTCTCTCGGGTGGCGAAAAAACCAGGCTCTCATTGGCAACACTTGTCGTGTCCCAGGCAAACGTCCTTCTATTGGACGAGCCCACCAACAACCTTGACCCCGCCTCGCGGGAGGAAATCCTTGACGCGCTAGCCCACTACAAGGGCGCGGTGGTCCTGGTGAGTCACGATGATGGCGCAGTCGTTGCGCTTAATCCAGAGCGGGTGCTGATCATGCCAGATGGTGTCGAAGACCACTGGAACGCCGAGTATCAAGATTTGATTTCGCTGGCCTAAATTCGTGCTCGATCGAGCAGTGCGTCTTCCTCGTCAGCGTCGCTTTTCTTCGTTCTCTCCGGAGGTTCAATTCCCGCTTCGCGCCTGGCCTCGCCGCGAAGTAAAGCAAAGAACGCGGTGAGGGCCAGCAGGGCAAAAACGAACCATTGCAGGGTGTAGCTGAGGTGGGGGCCTTCATCCAGTACAGGGCGAAGTACCGGTAGTGGTGCTACCGCTGACTCTGGCGTCTCGCTGTCCAGGAGCAGAAAGTACGTTGTCTCGAGGTCGTAACCCACGACACCCTTCATCGCCTCCAGGTCAATGCTTGGAAGCTGGCCCTCGGGTGCTCCTCGTCCAGGAAGTGTTGGCTCGCCGGGCTTGATCCGCGCCACCAGTGAAACTTCGCCAATAGGTGCGCCCGGAACGACATCCGGGAAGTCACTGGCCTCGCCTGTGGGTATCCAGCCGCGGTTAACCACCACGATGAGGCCACTGTCCGTGCGCAGGGGGACAAGCACTTCGAAGCCCACCTGTCCGCCACGCGGCCTGGTTCTCGCAAGAATCAGATCACCCGGCAGATACTCTCCGTTGACCACGACCGGAGTCCACTGCTCTCGCGCGGGGGAGAACCCGCCAGTCGTCACGACACTCATAAACTCCGCTGGTTCTTTGTCCCAGTGTGACTCGAGAACGTCGATGGCTGCAACGGCCTGGCCTCGCCGGTCCCATTGCCACAGCCCGAAGAAACTCGAGACCAGTGCGAAGACAATAGTCAGCGCCAGATACCCGATCCAGCGCCTGGTGAAGAGTAGCCGAATCATGCGCCCTCTCCGGAGAGCGCTACAGCCCGGACAGGGAACCCACGTTGACCCAGATATCCCTCAAAAAAGACTTTATGGTCAGGACACGATAGCCAGATTTTTTCCCGCTCGGGGCCGTGAATCTTCGGATTTCGCCACACAATCTGCCACGCCGGAGATTCCTGACAGGAGGTGCGGGAGCACCGGGTAGACCCTGCGTGGAACTCTGAGAACATCACTGCTGGCTGGTGACGCTCACCGTGCCGGGGCGCAAGGGAGTGGCCTGCTGACCGTCTTTGGTGGCTGAATTTGCCACGACCACTGCGAAATAGGGCAGAACTATGGCTCCGAGGGCGGGAATGAGGAGCCACCACCCAGAGACGAGAAAACACGCCCCTATGCACGCGAGCCTGATCCCCATCGCAACGGTGTATCTAATCATCCGAACGCGCCGCTCCCGATCGGGAGCGTTCTGCAATGAGGTCACGGTGTGAGGAGCCGACATAGTGTCCTCATAGTAGAACAGTCGTCTGCCAATAAGCTTATGAACTATGACAGCTTCCAGGACAGTCCTCATCACTGGCGGTAACCGTGGCATCGGCTATGCCATAGCGGAGCGTTTTCTCAGCGACGGATATCAGGTCGCCGTGACTGCCCGCTCGGGTAACGGTCCCGAGGGTTCGATGACCGTGAGAGCCGATGTCACCGACAGCTCCAGCCTGGACAGAGCAATTGCCGAAGTCGAAGCGGCCTGTGGCCCGATTAGTGTCCTGGTCGCCAACGCGGGAATCACCAAGGACACGCTGCTCATGAGAATGTCGGATGAAGAATTCGACAGTGTTATTGAGACCAATCTCGGTGGCGTTTTTCGAGTAGTCAAGCGCTGCATCACACCAATGATCAAGGCCAAGTATGGCCGCGTCATTCTCATCTCAAGCGTGGTGGGTCTCTTTGGTTCGGCTGGCCAGGTCAATTACTCGTCATCGAAAGCAGCTCTCGTAGGTTTTGCCCGCTCGTTGACTCGGGAACTCGGTGGGCGCGGAATCACTGCCAATGTCGTCGCCCCGGGGTTCATTACGACCGACATGACCAAAGCGCTCGCACCAGAGCAGGCGGAGGCCTACCTCAAGTCAATTCCTGCTGGCCGGTTTGCCGATCCCGCCGAGGTCGCTGGTGTCGTGCTCTGGCTTGCGTCAGATGATGCGGGGTATATCTCTGGTGCTGTGATCCCGGTTGATGGTGGACTGGGGATGGGACACTAATCGCGCAGTAGTCCCAACAACAGGAGCATCTGGCTCAGATCGGGCGTGTCCAGCGCAACATCGGCGGCGGCGCGAGCGACGGGCTTGCCCATGTATGCCACGCCCAGGCCGGCCCAGGCGAGCATTTCGACGTCGTTTCCGCCATCGCCCACCGCAATAGTGCGCTCCCTCGGAATTCCGGCGCTCCGCGCCCACTCCTGAAGTGCGGTCACCTTCGCGCGGGCATCAATCAAGGGACCCACAATTTTGCCCGTGAGCATGCCCCCGTTGACTTCCAACCGGTTGGCACGGTGAAAATCCAAACGCAAGTCCTCAGCTATCGAATCAATCATGCTGTGGAAGCCACCGGAAACCGCTCCCACGAGATGGCCCTCAGCGTGGAGAGTATCCACCAAGACCCGGGCGCCCGCACTCAGGCGCACTTTTCTAGAGGCTTCGTTGACCGAGGTTTCAGGCGTTCCCTCTAGAGCGGCAACGCGTCTGCGCAAACTCTCTTCGAAGTCGAGTTCACCGCGCATGGCTGACTCTGTGATGGCAGAAACCTCGCGGGCAATGTCCTTGGAAACCTGCGCAGCGAGCAGGTCTATACCTTCATCCTGCGTCAGTGTCGAATCGACATCCAACACCACCAGAAGCTGATGAGAGGTCATCGCGGGGCTCTCCACTGAGGAAACACCCCTCAAGCGTAGGCCATCAACGCCGGCCCACCTCCTGGCGTTCTGCCCTGTGGAGTAGGCTTGGACAACAATGACCACAGTTGCTTTGCTCGATAATGTTGGCTTCGAACGCGACGGTCGCCCCATTCTCAGGGACATTTCTTGGACCATTGACCAGTCTCAGAGGTGGGTGATTGTCGGGCCCAACGGGGCTGGGAAGACGACCCTACTGGGCATGCTCGCGTCATTTGTCCAGCCATCACAGGGAACAGTCACGATTCTGGGTGAGCGCCTTGGCAAAACAGACGTGTTTGAGCTTCGGCCCCGTGTCGGCTTTGCAAGTAGCGACATGGCTCGGCGCATTCCCGACAACGAGACGGTGACTGACGCCGTCTTGACGGCAGCATGGGGCGTCACCGGCAGGTGGCAGGAAACCTATGAGGACATCGATGTGAGGCGAGCCAAGCGTGTTCTCAGTGAATGGCGCCTTGATCACCTGGCAGCCAACTATGTCGGAACTCTCTCGGATGGCGAACGCAAGCGCGTGCAGATTGCCCGCGCAGTAATGACTGACCCAGAGTTGCTGCTGCTTGACGAACCGGCAGGCAGTCTCGATGTCGGGTCACGTGAGGACGTCATTGAGATGCTCGATCATTTCTCAGGGGAGGCCAGTTCGCCGGCGATGGTGATGGTCACTCACTATGTCGAGGAGATCCCCGCCGGGTTCACGCACATTCTTGTATTGCAGGATGGCGCAATCATCGCCCAGGGCCCCATCGCCGACACCCTCACCGGTGAGGTGATGAGCGAGGCGTTTGGGAGACCATTGTCCATCACTCATAACAATGGTCGATATCAGGCGACAGCATTGTGAAATTGCTGATAAAGTAAGCCCTTGGACCGCTTACGCAGATGCTCTGCCAGACGTCAAGGATTTCCTATGAGAGCTGACATTCACCCCGATTACGCCCCGATTGTCTTTCGTGACCTCACCTCGGGAGAGAGCTTCCTCACGCGTTCGACCGCGAAGAGTGACAAGACCATCGACTGGGAAGACGGAAACACCTACCCCGTGATTGACGTTGAAATCTCCAGCGCTTCACACCCTTTTTACACCGGCAAGCAGCGCATTCTTGACTCGGCCGGCCGTGTCGAGAAGTTCAACCAGCGTTTCAAGAGCTTCGGTAAGTAACTAGGCCTTCACCGGCCATGCGCCGGTTGCTACGAATCCCGCATCGCCCTGATTGCGCCGGAACGACTGGTAGTTCTCGGCCCATTCGCGCGACCAGATTACCTGTTGATCATGCAGCCACTGGGCATCGCCCTCCAGCTGCGCGTCATGGGCCCGGAGAATTGCCTGAGCCACTCGGCCGGCCGCGATTGCGTCGGCGTCAGCAGTGTGTGAGTCTTCCAGCCGAACGAGGTAATGAGCAGCAGCCATCTGGAGCGTTCGTTTACCCTTGCGATAGGTATCGACCTTTCGGTCAATAACCAGAGGGTCAATAATTGGTCGCGGGTCGATGAGTGGCTCACATCCGTGACGAACCGACTCGTGGTGGAGAATCGAGAAGTCATAGGAGGCGTTGTAAGCAACAATCGGCAAACCCTGGGCCAGATAGACCTCCAGTGCCGACCGGATTTCGTTGACGACTTCTCCAGCGGGCCGGCCATCTCGCTGCGCGACTTCTGTCGTGATGCCGTGGACTGCCGTTGCCTGGTCCGGGATTACAACACCAGGGTCCGCGAGCCAGGAATGCGCCTCTACAGTTTCTCCCTGGGAACCAATAACTCCCACGTAGGCGGTGACAATGCGCGCGTGCCGAGTGTCAAGGCCTGTGGTTTCAGTATCAAAAACTACTAATGTGTCGCTCCAGTGGCCCATAGAGCCGAGCCTATTCCACGCCACCGACCGCGCCGTGGAGGACACTAGTGACGCGGGCTATCTTCTCTCGCCTCCGCAGGGTTTTGGTCCTCAAACTCGACGGCTGCCAGGTTATGTGCGGCAACTTCCATCGGATCGTCAAATGCCACCAGCTCGAGACTGCCAGCAACCATCCGAAAGCTGTGGACGGAACAGTTGGTGATTGGTTCGTTGTGTTGGCCAGGGGCGACATGTTCGACGACGCTGCGAATCACACCGCCGTGGGCCACAGCAATAACGTCGGAGTCCGGATGCCTTAGCGCAAGCTCACGCAGGACGGCCAATGCTCTGGCGGTAACAGCTTCACGCGGTTCTCGACCCGGGATTTCAGTTCCGGGAGGATACAGATGATCCAAGTCTTGACCGTTTGAGCCCTCGGCGTCGCCGTAGTTGCGCTCGATGAGACCCTGGAAGATTTCAGGCTCCGGCATCCCCAAGCGCTCCGCGATGACGCGGGCTGTGTCTCTGGCCCGAGAGAGGGGACTGGAGACAATCGCGTCAAAACTGTGGGCAGAAAGTATCTCTGCAACAGCGTGGGCTTGTTCAAGCCCGGTGTCATTGAGAGGGATGTCGCTCACTCCCTGGATGCGCCGGACTTTGTTCCACTCAGTTTCGCCATGGCGAACAATAAAGAAGCGGGTCATTAATCTCCTGGGCTAAAGCTCTAGGGGTGTCTAGACGGAGCCAGATTGAAGACCACCAACGAGGGCGTCGAGAGTCTCTGATGTTCCTGCTTCGATTCTAACGGTGGCGAGCCGGTCGGCCTTGGTAGGCCCTCGGTTGATGATCACGATGGGAATCTTCTTTCTGTGGGCAAGATTGACCAGCCGCATGCCGGTGTTCACCACGAGGGAAGAACCAGCGATGATGAGAGCCTCCGAGCGTGCAATTAGACTCGCGGCTTGATCAAACACCCCTGTGGGCACAAACTCGCCAAAAAAGATCACCTCTGGCTTGAGCACGCCGTCGCACATGTCGCAGGAGGGCACCGCAAACTCTGAAGTGACGGCCACATCAACGTCACCATCGGGTTTGATGTGACCCGAAATGTCGCGCTTCTCAAGCCAGGGATTGAGGAGGTCAATAGTTCGTGCGATGGACTGGCGCGAGAACGATTGTCCGCAATGAATACAGCGAACCTTGTCGAGGCGACCGTGAAGATCAATCACCCGCAACGAGCCAGCCTTGTGGTGCAGGGCGTCAACATTTTGGGTGACAACGCCACTGAACAGCGACGCTTCTTCAGCCGACGCGATTGCTTCATGTCCGCGGTTGGGCTCTGCTGCAGCAAAGCGAGACCAGCCCATGTGGCTTCCCAGCCAGTAGCGCTGCCGATGACGGTGGGACTGGAGAAAATCAGAAAAGCTCATCGGATGCTGCTTGGGCGCTCCCACACCGCGGTAGTCCGGGATGCCAGAGTCAGTAGAGACACCTGCACCTGTCAACACGGCGGCAGAGCGCCCGCGCAGAATGCCCACGGCTTCGTCGACGATGTCGGCGACGACGGTTGCAACACCTGACATACCCTGCATGGACAATTCTCCTGACCGAGGACGCACTCTCGCTCTAGGGTTGAGGCTAGCGACCGTATTTTTCCAACATGTTTCCAAACGCCGGGACGCGCAGGGGGGTTCTTCGTGATTGTCACGCACGTTGTGGACCTGTCACATCCGCTCTTGGCCGACTACCACGCCCTCACTGACGTGGCGCTTCGCACCAAAAGCGAGCCCGATCAGGGTCTCTACATCGCTGAATCCCTGAAAATACTGGAACGTGCCCTCAACGCCGGTCACCGCCCCCGCTCGATATTAACCATTCCGAGTTGGTTACCGAAGCTTGATGAACTTGCCACTGCACTGCCTGGTGCTCTCGATGAGGTCCCCGTTTTTGTCTGCGACGGGGTGCTCATGGAAACCCTGACGGGCTATCGCGTTCACCGTGGAACGCTCGCCAGCATGCACCGCCCAGAGATGCCAAACCTGGAAGAACTGCTTGCTGGTGCTACTCGCATCGTGATTCTCGAAGGCATCGTCGATCACACCAATGTGGGTGCGATTTTTCGCTCAGTTGCAGGAATCGGAGCCGACGCCGTGATTGTCACAGATTCCTGCGCCGATCCGCTCTACCGGCGGAGCGTTCGAGTGAGTATGGGAACGGTGTTCCAAATTCCCTGGACACGCGCAGGATCATGGACGGAACTTGTTGCGACGCTCCACGCCAACGGCGTGAGCATTGTGGCACTGGCCCTCGCGCCACACGCCATGTCGCTTGATGTCTTCTCCAAAAATCCGCCTGCGAAGCTTGCCGTGGCGCTTGGCACCGAGGGAGACGGCTTGTCCGCACGCGCGCTGGGAGACGCAGACGCCGTTGTATCAATCCCCATGCGAGGCGGAGTCGATTCTCTCAACGTCGCTGCCGCCAGTGCCGTTGCGCTGTGGGCGCTCCGGGATCGGTAGGAGATTACTGAAAATCCCTGGAGCCCTGGGGAACTCCAATGGGGAGGATATGAACTCCATCAGCAACAACGGATACGACCCCTTCGGGACTTCTCTCGAGAATTCCTCTCACCATCAGCGCCGCGTTGTCGCGCAGAATCGCTCGATGACGTCGCCAGAATCCCACTCCGCAGATGACATTGACTAAACCGGTCTCGTCTTCGACATTGAGAAACGTCACACCCCTCGCGGTGGAGGGGCGCTGTCGATGAGTGACTAAACCGGCAATCCAGATACGGCGCCCTGGCTCCTGGCTCAGAGTGTCAAGAACGCTTGCGACCCCATTGGTCTGAAGCCATTGACGCACATAGCGCAACGGGTGATCTCCCGGAGAGACGCCTGTAAACACACGGTCTGCCACCATCTGTTCACGCGCAGACATCACCTCAAAAAGTGGCACCTGCAGTGGAGCGTTGGTGTGGTCTAAATACTGGGGGTTCTCACCGGCCCAATGGCCCGCCATCCACAGGTTTTCTCTCCGGTGATTACCCCAATCGCCAAGAGCGCCAGCACTAGCCAACGCCTCCAAGTGAGCCGCACTCAACCCAACCCGCCTCGCAAGATCACGAGGGCTTTGATAGGGCCCCCTGCTCTCACGGTCGTGGACTATGGCCTCTGCGCGCTCCACACTTATTCCCTTGATACCCGCTAGTCCCAGTCGCACTGCGCACTGTTGGTCACGCCGGTGGGGGCCGCTCGGGTCATCACCAGCGGGGTCGAAAACTTTATTCGGAGTCGGTTGGTCATACACCAGGCAAGAATCTTGACCCCCCGATGACATCGACTGGCCATCAACTGCTTCAACTCCCGCCTTAACCCCCGAGCGGAGAACGGAGGGACCCCTGACGACTACTCCGTGACGTTCAGCGTCACTGACCAAGGATGCCGGGGAGTAGAAGCCCATTGGCCAGGCTCTCAATAATCCCGTCAGATAAAGGGCGGGATAGTGCAACTTGAGCCAGGAACTCGCATAGACGAGCAGGGCAAAGCTCAGGGAATGACTCTCAGCAAAGCCAAAACTGGCAAAGGCTTCAATCATGGAATAGATGCGCTTGGCACCCTCGGGGTCGAGACCATTCTGTGCCATGCCGCGAAAGAGAGTCTCTTTCAACGATTCAATGCGCTCCCGTCCACGCTTTGACCCCATCGCTCGCCTCAACAAATCTGCGTCTTCAGCGGTGCAACCGCCAACAGCCATGGCAATTTGCATAATTTGCTCTTGGAATACCGGAACACCGAGGGTTCTCTCCAGGCACTCTTCAAGAGCAGGGTGTGGATATTGGATGGGCTCGAGGCCCGCTTTACGTTTGACAAAGGGATGCACCGCGCCACCCTGAATAGGGCCCGGGCGAATCATCGCAATCTGTATAGCAAGGTCATAAAAACGCCTGGGTTGAAGCCTTGGCAATAAGGCCATCTGAGCTCTCGATTCGACCTGAAAAACCCCAATCGAATCTCCCCGACACAACATGTCATAGACGCCGGCTTCATCGCGGGGGAGCGTCGCGAGTTCCCACTCTTCGCCAAGACTCTCCTTGGCTAAATCGAAGGTCTCGTGGATAGCTTCGAGGATTCCCAAACCCAAAAGATCAAACTTGACTAACCCCATCCACTCGCAGTCATCTTTGTCCCATTGGAGAACCGTGCGGTTTTCCATACGGGCATGTTCTATCGGCACCACCTCGGAAACCGGCCGATCGGTCAGGACCATGCCTCCCGAGTGAATTCCCGTGTGACGGGGCATAGTCAGTGTCCGCAGCGCAAGATTCACCACATCAGCAGGAATGCTGTGTTCCGCGCTCTCGAGAAAGGCTCCGGAGCGTTCGACCTGGCGTGCGAACGCGTCTTGCTCGCCAGGGCTATATCCCAAGGCCCTGGCCATATCGCGAACGGCGCTTTTAGGCCGATATTCAATCAGTGTTGCCACCTGAGCTGCGCTGCGACGACCGTAGCGCTCAAAGACATACTGAATGACTTCCTCCCGGCGACGGGATTCAAAATCAACATCAATATCAGGTTCTTCATCCCGCAGCGCAGAGAGGAATCTCTCGAAAGGCAAGTTGTAGTAAATCGAGTCCACCGCGGTGATATCGAGAAGGAAACACACCGCTGAGTTAGCAGCAGAGCCTCGACCTTGGCAAAGGATTCCGCGGGAGCGAGCAAAACGCACGATGTCGTGGACGATCAAGAAATATCCCGCAAAATCTTTCCTCTCGATGACATCGAGCTCCTTGGCAATACGGGCATGCACCTCTGCGGTGGCACCGGGATAGCGTCTGGGAACAGCCTGTGCGATGAGTTCCCGCAAGTAGCTGATGGGTGTGTGCCCGGAAGGACACAACGATGTGGGCAATCCGGGGCTTACTTTCTTGAGAGAAAAACCTATGTCCTGGGCAATCTCGTGACTGCGCGCGACCGCCCCGGGATACGACCTAAAACGACGTTCTTGCTCCGCCCCCGAGCGCAGGTAAGCAGCCCCGGAGGCTGGTAACCAATAACTCAGTTTGTCCATGCTGGTCCGTGCTCGCACCGCCGCCATGGCGTGAGCCAAATCGGCATCCTCGGATAGTGCGTAGTGAACCAGTCCAGTGGCGAGAGTGGGAAGGTTGTGACGAGTCGCCAGAGTGGCAAGAAAGTCGTTATGCACACTGTCAATGGGGTGCTGATGGTCAAAAAGCTCCACCACCACGTTCTCGTGACCGAAACGCCCCACAAGCTCCAGTAGTGCAGCCTCACTGGCGTCTTGTTCCCCACGTGAGGGAACCCTGTGGTGTGGCAAGGCGTGGCGCACTGATCCTTTACGACACCCCGTGAGCACAACCCAGTGGTCTCGACCCTGTTCGGCCAAAGCATCAAGATCCCACACCAGAGTGTCTTTCTCGGAATTCCCCAGATGGGCATCGGTAAGCGCCGAAGAAAGCCGGTGGTAGCCCTCCTGGCCTCGTGCCAAGACGAGCAGGTGTGGGCCCTGCGGATCATTCACCACGGTGCGAGGCTGATTGCCCTGCACAGAAAGCTCTGCGCCAAAGACCGTGTTCATGGAGTGCGCAGCCGCCGCCTCGGCGAATCTCACTGCACCGTAGAAACCGTTGTGGTCGGTAATAGCCATTGCGGAAAGGCCCAACTGTGCACCGCGCGCGACCATTTTTTCGGGGGAGGAGACCCCGTCAAGAAAACTGAAGCTACTGTGCAGATGAAGCTCCGCGTAGGGCACAGCATTCTCTGGCACCTCAACTATGGGTGCTTGATACGGCGCACGACTCTCGGACCAGGCAGGAGAATCACCGGCATCAGCTCCCAAGGGTGGTGAAGTGCCAGGTCTGGAGGCATCCTTCAAACGCTTTTCATGTTCAGACCAGGAAATAGGTGGGTTGTGCCAGCCCATCAGTCATACCTAGCTTCTATGCGCCACTGGTGCCCCCCAGAAGTTGTCAGTAACCACCCAATTCCTCGTTCGTCCAAGACTTGAAGACGGTGCGCGTATCGTGCTTTCGCAGGGTCCCACCAACGCTCAGTCACCGGCCAGGGCCCCGCCCAGGACACAAGATCTAAGCGACGACTCCCCAACACCAAGGAGGCCGGACTAGCAGAGAGCTCAGCCTTGTCAATGAGCACAGTGCGGCCTTTGGCATCGTGGAGCGCGACTTCCGGAGGAAGCGCAAATACTGTTCCAGGAAAAGGCTCAGGCAGGGCACCAGGAAGCGGCCCAACCTCGCCATCGGTAGTTTTTTCACCCCAGGTCGTCAGCACCTGAGTGCCCCCAGGAAAACGCGACGTCGCGCTACTGGCACTTAAGACACCGTGTGCGCCCACAATCCCCTGGACCCTGGAGAGCACGTGGTGCACTCGACTATCGGGGCCTTGTCCCCACAAGCCGGGTTCGTGAACGCCCAGGTGTTCTGGACGCAACGCCTCAAAGCGCACCGACACCACACCAGGTGGTTGTTCTCCTAATCCGGCAGAGTCTCTGGCGAGCGACTCCAGCTGCCAGCGAACTCGATCAACAAGTTCACTGGCACTAAAAAACCGTGGGTGAAGCCACGTTCTGACACACGTTTGCCCTGAATCAAAACCGATGGTGATGCGCACTCTGGTGCACACAACACCGGCAGAAAATAACCGTTGGTGGTAGTTCTCTGTGGCGTGGCGAATGCTGAAAGCCAGTTGGTCAATAAGGTGCAAGGGCTCAAGCAACGCAATCGATTCAGATGTATCCACCGGCGAATTGTGAGGACTGAGCCACGTCCCATCACGCCCTGATGCCAATCGGTAGATCTGCTCTCCTGCGGTACCAAAACGTTCACGAAGAGCGCTCTCGCCAAGGGCAACGCACTCGCCGAGAGTGTTCACCCCCAGGCGACTGAGAAGAGACACCGCGCTGGTGTCATCGAGGACACTAATAGGCAACCCGGCAAGGAAAGCCGAGGATGCCCCGGATTCCACGATGCGAATCGGGTGAGCGGGGTCAGTCTGTTGCGCTGCCATCACCGCACTAAAGAGATCATCAGAGATACCTACGCGGGAGTGAAAACCTTGCTCACTAGAGGAAAGAGCGGACACGAGGGCGATGGCAGAAGCCTCTTCGCCACCATAAAAGCGCGAGAGCCCTCGAGCACCGAATGCCAGCACGCCAGGCTCCACAAGAGTTTGTTGGGACACCGTGTCCTGAAGCGCAAGAAGAACCTGATCAAAAACTCTGCGATTACGCTCTGGCGAATCGGGCAGGACACTAAGCCCTGGGCACCGCATCTGAGCGTCTCGTCGCTTCATTCCCACTCTGACACCACTGGCGGAAGCTTCTGGTGAGCACGCCACCACAGCGCCTTTATGAATAAGAGCTAGCGCTGCACCACGAACAGCCCCTGGCAGTTCATCGTCACACTGAGCCGCGATAACCGGCCAGGCAGGAATCCACAGAACAAGAGTGCGAACCATCACGGTTATCCGGCGCTACGGTGCCGGGAAATATCAGTAACGGAGGCGACACCAGGGTTGTAGTGGGCTCCCCACGCATCAATAACCATCTCGCACGATCGCGCGGTAGTGCTCTGACGAGAACGCACCACCACACTGATGTGGTGCTCGTGAAGAACACCGTGGCCTTCGCCAAGGCCACGCCAACGGTGCGCAGAAACACTAATACTGGCTTCGCTGCGGGGCCAGCCGGAGCGACTCAACATAGTGGCTTCTCTTTCACGCAGGCGGCCAAGCAACGTGCTGAGGACTCGATCAGAGGGTGGCGCAGAGGGCCCCAGAGCGACAATTCCGACAACATCGATGAGAGCGCTGACTACAGAGAGCCACTGTTCTCCAGGCCTGGGGACAAGTACCAGGCGATCGAGATTGACCCCCATGCCTTCCGCGGCAGCAAGACCAGCGTCTGGTATGCCCACGAGTGCGCACCATGTTCCAGACGAGGTTGCCTCGGCAATGAGAGCCCACAGTAGAGAGGGCGAAGAATCAATGTCGTAGACCACCCCTCGGCGAAGACCACCGTGTGGGAAAAGGCTTTCTAAGCCAGGGGCCACCGGAAACACCGGATAGTCAGCGTGAGTGCTTTCTAGGGAGCGAATACGTTCCTGGAGCTCGCGCACGTCGGCTCGTTGCGGGGGAGAGGCATCAAGGCTCAGCGTGGGGGACATAAAGCTATATTCGAACATTTGTTCGATTCTGTCAACATCCACCGACACACAAAGATTCAGGGCCCCTCACCGAAGTGAGAGGCCCTGATGTCGCGTGCGCGAGGGGGGACTTGAACCCCCACGCCCTTACGGGCACTAGCACCTCAAGCTAGCGCGTCTGCCATTCCGCCACCCGCGCGCACACCGCGTCAAACGCGGAGCGACCGACACGACATTACCACTAAAGTTCCGGCTCCAAACTGCCCCGCAGGGTAGCCTGGGGCCATGATTCCCGCCCGCCCACTCAAGGAGTGTCGAACGTGGGGCTTCTAGAGGCAGTCCTGTTGGGAATCATCCAGGGGCTCACCGAGTTTCTTCCCGTGTCCTCCAGCGCCCACCTACGCATTGTCGGAGAATTTCTGCCCTCCGCCACCGACCCCGGGGCCACTTTCACTGCCATCACCCAAATAGGTACCGAACTCGCAGTGCTGGTCTACTTCGCTCCGGACATTGCTCGAATTCTTCGCGGATGGTGGGCGTCACTGGGTAAACCATCATCCTGGTGGAAAGACGCCCCACACGAGGCTCGATCTCAGGCAAAGCTTGGATGGCTCATCGTTGTGGGAACGCTGCCGATTGTTATTGTCGGCTACTTTGCTCAAGATCTTATTCGCGGCGCTTTCCGCTCGCTCTGGTTGGTTGCCACTGTGCTCATCGTCTTTGGGCTTGTTCTCGCCGCTGCGGACTGGTGGGGGAGAAAGAGCTCCACCCTCAATGACCTCACCGTTTCTCACGGCCTGCTCTATGGAATGGCTCAAATGCTCGCCTTGATTCCCGGTGTATCGCGCTCAGGGGCCACCATTGCGATGGGGCGAACCCTTGGCTATGACAGGGTCTCGGCAGCACGCTACTCATTTCTTTTAGCCATCCCCGCGGTCCTCGGTAGTGGCTTCTACGAACTCTCAACGGCTGTTTTAAGACCCGAGGTTGCAGGACCGTTCTCGTTGTTTGACACTTTCGTTGCCACAGTGATTGCCTTCGCGGTGGGCTGGGGCGTCATCGCGTGGCTCATGCGCTACATCCAAACGAGAAGCTTTATGCCCTTTGTGATCTACCGGTTGCTTCTCGGGAGCACACTGATGGTCGGTCTTGCGACCGGCGCGATTAGCCCCTTATGACTCGCTTGAGCTAGGTCGATCTGGCCGACCACGGAGGTACTTCTCGAACTCCTGAGCGATAGCGTCGCCGGAAGCTTCAGGCGCGTCCGCGGTGTCTCTGGCTTGTTCCAGTTGGTTGATATAAGCGCTCATGTCATCGTCTTCGGCCGCGAGCGCGTCAATGCCCTCTTCCCAGCGCAGGGCTTCGACCTCAAGGTCGTCGCGCTCCAACACGATTCCCACAAGCTCTTCAAGTTTCTCGGCAAGCGCGACCGTAGCTTTTGGCGATGGCGAGGTGTGCACATAGTGCGGGACATGGGCCCACAGGTGCAGAGAGGGGATGCCTACTTCAGCGGCAGCCAAGGCCAAGACCGTCAAGACGCCCACCGGGCCTTCATAGGTCGACTTTTCAATATCGAAATACTCCCGGATTGCTACATCGTCACTCGTGGCCGTGACCCGGACTGGACGAGAGTGAGGAACATCAGCCAGCATCGCTCCAAGAAACACCATGGCGTCCACATTGTGCGCAAGAGCATGGTCGATCATCGTCGCGGCGAAAGACTGCCAGAGCCTGGAGGGTTCCTGCCCCAGGAGCACAAGTGGCGCGGGATCTGAGTCGGGGGCAGGAGACCACAGCGTCACCTCGGGCCAGTTCAGGAAACGAGTGCCATCATTGGCGTGCTCAACAAGTGGCCTCGTGAGTTGGAAGTCGAAGTACTCTTCGGGATCAATCGAGAATCCCGGAATCAAGCCGGCTTGGTCGACAATCATCTGCGCGGTGTGACTGGCCGCATCGCCAGCGTCGTTCCATCCCTCGAAGGCCACGACCATCACTCTGGTGTGGTCAGAAAAGGGAATGTGGGTCATGAATTCTCCGCTCGGATTCTTCACTCTACCTCCCACAATAGGCGCCACTAGACTTGCTGGTTGTGAGCGCACAATTCCCCGCTGCCGTGCTTTTTGACATGGACGGCACCATCATCGACTCCGAGCCCTACTGGATGATTGCCGAATCTGAACTGGTCGAGGAGTTCGGGGCCACATGGTCCGCCGAACAGGCGTATGCACTGGTGGGGAGCGGGCTCTGGAATTCCGCTGCTTTGCTGCAGCAGGCTGGCGTCGACATGCCGGCAGATGACATTGTGCAACGCCTGAGTCAGCGGGTGCTCGACCAAGTCGCGGCCGCGGTTCCCTGGCGCCCAGGCGTCCGTGAGCTTTTTAGGGAGTTGCTCGACGCTGATATTCCCTGTGCTCTGGTCACCATGTCTCTGCGAATGAATGCTGAAGCCCTCGCGCACGCAGTAGCCCGAGAAATGGGACAACCCGTTTTCCGTGCGATTGTGGCTGGTGATGATGTCAGCGAACCCAAACCAAACCCCGAGGCGTATCTGAAGGGTGCTCTCGCACTCGGCGTGGCCATTGGCGACTGCGTCGCGCTCGAGGACTCCAGCTACGGCGCAGCCAGTGCGTTCTCCGCCGGTGCCGTCACCATCGGGATCCCACTTCACGTGGAGATTGCCAG
>CAEZTM010000001.1_pt1 | contig 56175 bp, 55 predicted proteins | sample 7264211 | NCBI WGS metagenome assembly CAEZTM01 (sample SAMEA6813804, study PRJEB35770) | uncultured Actinomycetes bacterium | biome: Freshwater; feature: Freshwater reservoir; material: water | place: Czech Republic | collected 2017-08-18 | depth 0.5m m | reverse complement strand
CGTTTCCTATGTGGCTTCTGAAGACCCGGACAATCAGCACTTCAGCGTGGACGGCGTGGATGTGACGGAGGCGATTAGGGGCCACGAGGTGTCCAGCAGCGTGTCGGCAATCGCCAAGCACCCGCTCGTGCGCCAAGGACTCGTTGATCATTTCAGAAATGTGATTGCGGCCTGTGAGCGACCCGGGATTGTGATGGAAGGGCGAGACATCACGACAGTTGTGGCACCAGACGCCCCGGTTCGAGTTCTGCTGACCGCCGACGAGGACACCCGCATTGCACGACGTCTGGCTGAAGTTGCTGGCACCGCGTCCGCCCCGAGCGTCGCGCAGGCCTTGAGCTCGAGGGATCGTAGCGACCAATCTGTTGTGGATTTCATGAACGCGGCACCTGGTGTGACTCTCCTGGATTCGACGCCCCTCACTTTTGACGAGACAGTGCGAGAACTCCTTCGCATCATTGCGATTACCAAGGAGACCGCATGAGTACCCCAGACGATGAGTTTGACGATTCGGCCATTGAGCCAGACTTAGAGCTGGCCAAACGGCTGGCCGAGCTCGATGAGGGCGAAAGCGACCAGCGCGCTGGTGCGCTGCGCCAAGGTCTTGATGAGTATGAACTAGACGACGAAGACCAAGCTCTTCTCTCAGGCTGGGAAGACAGCGACGGGGAGCTCCCCGCCATGGGTGCACTGCCTGTGCTGGCCGTCGTGGGTCGACCCAATGTGGGTAAGTCAGCTCTGGTCAACCGAATTCTTGGCCGGCGCGAGGCTGTGGTGCAGGACATTCCCGGCGTGACCAGAGATCGTGTGTCTTACAAAGCACTGTGGAACACCACGCACTTCACTCTCGTTGACACCGGCGGGTGGGAGCCAGACGCTAAAGGGATTGCCAAGTCGGTGGCGCTCCAGGCAGAGGTCGCCATCGACCTGGCAGACGTCATTCTCTTCGTGGTCGATGCCATCGTGGGCGCGACCTCAACTGACGAGCAGGTCGTCAAGCTGCTGCGCCAGAGCGACAAGCCAGTCATTCTCGTGGGCAACAAGGTCGACGATGTCCGCCACGAAGCCGATGCGGCCGCGCTGTGGAACTTAGGCCTTGGCGAACCGTGGCCAGTATCAGCCCTCCACGGCCGTGGGGTGGCTGACCTCCTCGACCACGTGGTTGCCCTGTTGCCTAAGGAGTCGGCAACCGCAAAGCCCGAAATGGGTGGCCCGCGCCGCGTGGCACTGCTTGGTCGGCCCAACGTGGGTAAGTCGAGTTTGCTCAACAAGGCTGCTGGATCTGAGCGGGTAGTCGTCAACGAGCTTGCTGGCACAACCCGCGACCCCGTAGACGAGCTGGTCGAGATTGCTGGAACCACCTGGCGTTTTGTTGACACCGCCGGTATCCGCAGACGGGTTCACATGCAGCAGGGCGCGGATTTCTACGCAAGCCTGCGCACCACAGCTGCTTTGGAAAAGGCCGAAGTGGCTGTTGTGCTCCTAGATGTGTCCGAGCCCATTAGCGAACAGGATGTTCGCATCATCGACTTGGTGTTGGAGTCTGGACGTGCTCTCGTTCTCGCTTTCAATAAATGGGATCTGCTCGATGATGACCGCAGGCGCTATCTCGAGCGCGAGATTGAGCAAGACCTAGCCCACGTGGCGTGGGCTCCGCGGGTCAATATTTCTGCCACCACGGGTCGCCACATTGAGAAGCTCGTGCCAGCCCTGGAGGTTGCGCTGAACTCATGGGACACCCGGGTCGCAACCGGCAAGTTCAATGCTTTCCTTGCCGAACTGGTTGCTGCCCACCCGCACCCTGTGCGGGGAGGGCGTCAGCCAAGAATCTTGTTTGGCACTCAGGCCACGACCAGGCCACCGACGTTCGTATTGTTCACCAGTGGCTTTCTGGACCCCCAATACCGACGCTTCATTGCACGGCGATTGCGGGAAATCTATGGGTTTGAGGGTTCACCCATTCAGATCAATGTTCGAGTTCGAGAGCGACGCGGGAAGAAGAAGTAACTGTGTCCGCCCAGCTCCCTCCGCTTCCGCCAGAGCACCTGAGAGACCCGGGTGATGCCTGGGTTGAAGGCCCGGATGGGAAGCGCTACTGGGGGCGCTTTGGCGCAGCTGGGCTTCTCGTTCTGCATCCGCCGCTGGGGGTTCTCTTGCAACTGCGAGCTGACTGGTCTCACCACGGCGGAACCTGGGGAATACCAGGTGGGGCTCTGAAGATGGGGGAGGACGCTGTGTCAGCTGCCTTGCGAGAAGCCCACGAAGAAGCCATGGTGCCTGGCCACCAGGTTCGCGTACTCGAGACCACGATCTTGGACCTTGGCTTCTGGTCCTACACGACAGTCATTGGGGTCAGTGATGACTACTTCGAACCTGACGAAACGGATGCTGAGAGCGCTGCCCTCGAATGGATTCCCATCAACGAGGTGTCGCTTCGAGACCTGCATCCTGCGTTCGCTGCGGCATGGCCGGAATTGCGCCAGCGCTTGCTCCTAGCGCGATAGACTCGTCAAGTTGCCGGCGAGAAATTGCCGTCTGCCACGGGCTGTGGCGCAGCTTGGTAGCGCACTTGACTGGGGGTCAAGGGGTCGCAGGTTCAAATCCTGTCAGCCCGACGTTGTAATCTCTCACGACATAGGAAACTCTTGAACCCTCAGGGGTGCGCGAGTGGGTCCGGAAGGAGACGACGTGGTTGAGAAACGAAAGAGCTCCATGCTCAAAATCTCAGTGTGGCTAACGCTGGGAGGAGCACTTTTTGCTTTTGGCCCACTTCTCCTTGCTCTCCTCCTGGGTGGGCTGTCGGGTGATTTCCAGAGTGCTTTTAACGAGGGAGATGGTTTTGGCGCCTTCATATGGCTGATGATCGTAACCTTGCCGCTGGGCGCCATAATTGCCCTCGTTGGATTGATCCTCTTGGTCGTGTCGCTTATTCGCAGGACGAGAGAGCCTCGCCCCTGAGGACTGTGCCGGGAAGAACACACATCGCCCAGTTGTGTCGGGGTCGCGACATTGCGCGAATTACGTGCTCAGCACGACAGGGAACCATTGTCTAGGGTTCATGCTGGCAGGACATCAGGCGCTCGGCGTTGATTAGAGACTAGAGATCGAGGATTGCCATTTTCTGGTCATTGGGCAACTCCAGGAACGCCATGAATTCAACGTCGAAGGCTTCCGGCGTCATTCCAAAGGCTTCCTCAAAGGCGGCCTCCCACCCGAGTTTCTCGGCCTCTGGATATACGTTCTCGAGCAGGACATCTGGGCTGGTGCCGCCCACTAAATACGCGATGGCCCAGGCTCCCATGGAGTATGCCAAGGCTTCGCAATCGTCACCGTAAGAATCGAGAGACAGCAAAGTCTGTCCGGAACACTCCCCAGCGAGCGACTGGTCAATGCTTGCGAGGTACTCTTCCATCACTGAGTCCATGGTGACCACATAATCGTTATACACCGCGGGTAGGGCTCCGTCATTCTGCAATTTGTGGAACAGCGTGAGCGACATGAATTCTGCCCCTCCCTCGACGAACCATACTGGCCCGTCCGCCGCTGCGCGTTTGTCGTAATCCAGGGTTTCAATCTGACCCGACTGCACCCCGTGCCAGTATTCGTGGAGCACGGTGAGGAGGTCCGAATCCCCGGCATTGCCGGGGTATCCGCTCAGGCCGAGCGGGTCCGATGACATGAAAACGTGGGTGCCCCATTCTGGGTTGCCAGTCCACGCCGCTTCTCCGACCCACTGGTCACCGCTCTGCGCTAGCTGGCCGAGTTCGAGGTAATACCTCCCATAACCCTTGACCGCATCCGACGCGTTTTCCGACGCAAAACAGTCCTCGTAGTTCTGGTCGCCACGGGAATCACGTCGCGCGCAGTACTCTTCAGTCAGTTCGACGCCAGCGTCTTCATCCACGCCATAGATCCAGTATTCAACGGGCAGGGAATACCCCCACTCGGCAACCCCGAGGAGGAGCATCTTCTCCACAATGTGGGAAATCTCTGGGTCTAAATCAGAGGCAACAAACACTTCGACGGAAATCGGCACCGCGGGGTCGATCTCGCTGCTCCCCTCGTCGCCTGCCTCCCCGGCGGTCTCGCTGGTAGCACCGTCATCCACACCAAGTTCGTCCAGGTCGGGGTCAGCCGAACACGCTGACCCAGCCAAGAGAATGAAGGAGAGCCCCAGGGCCATCAGCATTCTCGTCATCACAATGTTCTCCAGCGGTCGCTTGGTTGTTTCTAGAAGTCACACGAACTCTGCAAGGAGCCTAACGCTCCCCGCGATGTCTGGAAGGGCTCGTGCTCTGGTCTTTTTTTTTGGGCAAGGACGGAGCAGGTCAGGTGGAGGGATCTGACTACGGATCAGAAGGTTGGGGGTTCGAGTCCCTCCAAGCGCACTTGATTACTGCGGAAAACGAGTGCACAGGCAAAAAAAGTATTTCACGCCCCGGCGAGTGAAAGTCAAAGAGGGCGTTTAGATTAACTCACAATTTGGGGAGCACTTGCTTCGGCAATACCTGACTTTGCTTGTTTTTCAAGTCCGCCCGTAACAGCAAAAGTATCTTCATAAACATCAAAGTCATAAGCTTTACCCCACCGCAATTTGATTACGTGAATGCCTGGATTTACGTAGGACTCTCCGTTTTCAAGAGTGCATGTCGCTACCCAGCGCGCAAATACGGTTGTGTTCCATGGCCCACCGTGGACTAGGACACTTGTTACGTTAAATTCAAGCTCCGGAAAAACTGTTCCCACCCTCATAAACCACCGACGCATTGCCTCTTTGTCATGTCGAATACCGCCAAGTGAATTAGGACCCGCAAAACGATGGGTGAGGTTCCTAGAGGACAGACCACCTAACACATATTCGTAATCATGATTTTGCACGGCAAGAAATGTTTTACGAACTAACCTCTCGACAATGGAGCTATAAATGAGCATGTGCTTCAAACCTTTCAAATTCCGCATTTCTAATAATCATTGGTAAAGCCCCCACCTTTTGACCACACGGCCAGCAGGCAGGCTCTAAAGATCAGCCTGACTTGTTGACCATACCGTTTGTAACGGTTGGTGAGGCTCTTAGCGGCCTTGGAGAACCGACAGACCATTGAGAGATTGCCTAGTAAACAAGCTGATACCTAAACTCACGGTTGTCAGACCATCTGACTACTACGGAGGGCAGAAAAAGAAATACTTGACTGGATTGACTACGGATCAGAAGGTTGGGGGCAATATGAGACCCCCAATTTGTAGACTGTGGTCATGAACGTTGTCACCACAGCCGCCTTGGTTCAAGTAGTAATCTCGCTGGCGGTTGTTGTGTTTCAGTTGGCATTGGCTGCTGGGGCACCTTGGGGCGAATACACGATGGGCGGGCAAAACAAGGGTCGCCTCCCCCGCTTACTTCGAATAGGCGCGACGGTGTCCGCAGTCATCATGCTTGCACAGGCAGGGCACTATCTTGCTCAGGCAGGGGTGCTCCCGCCACTTCTTGATCCCAGCGGGAGCAACGTTGTCAATTGGATATGGTTTGGATTCAGCATCGCAGGGCTGATCGTCAACTCAATCTCGCGCAGCAAGAAAGAAAGAAAAACCTGGGTGCCCGTCTTGCTGGCGAGTGCAACTTGTACGCTGTTGGTGGCCCTGAACTAACCTAGGCGGTGAGATCCACTGCCGCCCTTGGCGGGCGCTCACTACGGATCAGAAGGTCCGGAGTTTGTGTTTCTTGGAACCAGCGATGCGATGTCCCACTGATTCACCCCTAGCGCACTTCCACGTTGGCCGTAATCCACTCGTTATAGTTCGCGACGTTTGTATATATTCCAGAGGATAGCCAAGCGCACCCAGTACCCCATGAGGTGACCCCGGAGAGCACCCATCTGCCGCGCTCGAGAGTCGCGAGCGGGCCACCGCTGTCTCCCTGGCACGTGTCGACAACGTAGCCGTCGATGCTTGCGCACAACATTCGCTCATCGTCGTATTGGTCTCCGTAGTCGCGCGCGCACTGACTATCGCTTTGCACCCAAACCTCTGCTCCCTGCAATTGCGTGGGGAATTGTGTGTCTGAATCGGAGAAAAACGGGTAGTCAAAAACTTCGTCGCTAACCCAGGTGCTTCCCCAACCAGAAATCCTCGCCACAGTGTTTGCCGCAGGCTCGGTCGAGGGCAAGATGAGTACCGCCAAACTCTCGGGGCGAAGTCTCAACGGCGTGCCAAGTTTCACCAGAGCGATGTCGTTGGCATACGTGGTGTCGTTGTATGCGGGGTGGAGAACCACTTCACTGACCGTCATATCTGAGACGTCGACCTCGTCAAGGACGTCCTGCCCGGAAACAATCCGCAAATCGCTGAGAATTTCTGACTCGGAAAGGCCATGGAGGCAGTGAGCTGCAGTCACTACCCAGGACGCCGAAATAAGGGACCCACCGCAAAATTGTCCCTGCCAGTCGGAGCCGACGCTTTCCCAGACCAGCGCCACCTGCCAGGGTGCCCAGCTAATGTCGCGATCATCCCCGCCAACAATCGCCGTTTGGAAATCACCCGCCCCGGCAGTTTCGCTCTGCATTGCAGTCGACGGCGGAGAATCATCACCGATTACAGTCCTCTTGGAATCGCCAGGAGCGTCATCCGGAGTTTCGGGCGGAGATTCAACCTCCACCATCGAGTTTTCCATAGCGGCAGGGGACAAGGACACCGACGAACTAGCGCACCCGAAAAGAGAAGACGCAAGAATCCCGACAAACCCAGCGCTGGCGACCAACCGCATAGGGGGGAACTCCACAAGCCTCATCGGCTCAGCCCCAGAACACGCGAGAGACTGCTGGGAGTGCTCATGCTTGTCAGATTACCCGACGAACGAACGGCCACACGGGTAGTTTGGCTCAACGGACTCGCGGTCTTTATCCGAGGAGGCTCCAAAGCCCTAGCGCAGTTCCGCCGACCCACACCTGGACGGCCAGCCAAACCAGCAGGACAAGCCCCGCAAGAACTCGAGACGCGCCGCGCTTGACCCAGGTGAAAGCCATCCACGGCAAAATCAACGCAACGACGGCGATTGGCACCCAGAAAATCTCCGACAGCATCAAACTCGAAAATTCGACAAACAGAAGGACCGGCGTGATGATCACACTGATGATGGCCAAAGACAAAGCCACGCTACTTGAACGCTGTTTTTTCTCCATGCGGAAATCGTCACAGTAGTCGAGGGCTCTGTCAATACGGGGCGCCCACATCGTGGAGAAAACTGGCTGGTCACGCTCAGTTCGTGCGGTCGCTAATTCTCGAATTGTTGCCGACGATTCGACGAATCGAGGGGTGTGAGGAGTATCGACTCTTCGACGCGGTTGATGGGGATGTCCTCCTGATTGAAAAGTGGAGTAGCAGGGAGCGCTGGAGGGCTCACTTTGAAGCCCCAGCGATCCTGAGGTTGAAAGCCGAACTTGCCGACAGAGTTGTGGTGCCGGTTGAGCGACTCGAGATGTATGAGGCTGACTCTGACAAGGGTGGCGCCAGAGACTGACGGTAAGGCGGCACTTTCGCATCGTGGCAGCCCGGCACAGAGAGCGAGGAGTTCTTAGTGCCTGGGTCGGCTCCTCATGCCTCCAGAGTCTGTCCACAAGGTGCGCTAGGAAACAAACCTGGCAGGTCCTTTGGTTCGGTGAAGAGTTAGCCAGAGTCATACGTTATGTATTACACTGTGGATGATCGGAACGAAGCCAACTGGTTGTATCGGGGCGAGTATTTGAGCATGAGTCACGGGTGCACCCCGGACGAAGCTAATCCGACAGATGAGCGACGCTACTTCGAAGGAGCCGGGCTGTGACGAGACAAGACCTAGAACAGACCTTAAGGCGTGAGGCAGAATACGCGGAATCTCACCCGGACGAGCCGATTCGCGAGGGGAGCCTGGTCACCCACCGAGGTCAGCGGTCCCGGATGCTCTCCATTCGAATGTCCGAGTCTGAGTTTGCGGCTCTGGAGAGGGTTGCTGGAGCTTTTGGTGTACCGGTGTCGCGCCTTGCGCGGGAGTGGATAGCCCAGAAGCTCGCTACGGAGAGCTCCCCGAGTGACCTTGCCGAACTGGCCGAGGCGGTTGCGGTGCTGGCTCAGAGGCTTTCCACGCTTGCCTCCAGCGCGACGAATTAGGCGACCAGCGTTCGTGGGAATTTACTCACGTGCGCGTGCCTCGTAAACTGCCACTATGGCGGTGTACAAGGTTCTGTTGTTCTATACCTTCACGCCCCTCGCCGACCCCGAAGCAATCCGGCTGTGGCAAAGAGATCTGTGCGAATCGTTGGGTCTCGGCGGGAGAATCCTGATTTCTCCGGATGGCATCAACGGCACCGTCGGAGGTGAACTCAAGTCCGTCAAGAAGTATTGGCGCAAGACTCGCGAGTACGCACCATTCAAGGACATTGATTTCAAGTGGAGCGAGGGCACGAGCCCCGATGATTTCCCTCGCCTCAAGGTTCGGGTCCGAGGGGAACTGGTGGGCTTCGGCGCTCCTGAAGAGCTGGAAGTCACTGCTGCGGGAGTGATGGGGGGAGGCACTCACCTCAAGCCCGAAGAGCTGCATCAGCTTGTCTTGGAGAAGGAGGTCACGTTCTTTGATGGGCGCAACAAGTGGGAGGCGGACATTGGTCGCTTCAAGAACGCGGTCGTTCCCGATGTTGCGACCTCTCACGACTTTGCTCATGAGCTCGATAGTGGGAGGTATGACCACCTGAAGGACAAGCCTGTTGTCACCTACTGCACCGGTGGAGTGAGGTGTGAGGTGCTCTCGGCCATGATGATTAAACGCGGGTTTAGAGAGGTCTATCAACTAGATGGCGGAATCGTCCGCTACGGGGAAGCGTTTGGCGATGCTGGCCTCTGGGAGGGTTCCCTCTACATATTCGATAACCGCAAAGCGGTCACTTTTACCTCCGACGCTGCGGTCATCGGGGTGTGCTCCAGCTGCGGCGCATCCTCATCGCGGATGGAGAACTGCGCTGATATGGCATGCCGTCAACAATTGGTGGTCTGTGACGCATGCGCCGAGGGCACTGTGCACTGTCAAGACCACGCGCGCACGCTTCGCGCCTAAGGGCTTGAATTCCGCTCCCGCACGAGCGCACTGCCTCGACCGACGCCAAGTTCGAAAAAATCAACGCCACAGATTCTGATTCCGACCAGGAGGAATGAGGCCCAGGATGCCTAGCCCGATGTCAGCAAAGAGCATGCCTGAATCTTGGGCTGACGGATCTGGGTGTTTCTTGGCTTTGGTTGCGGTGACTACTCGAGGAGTGTGCCGAGCTCGAGCCAGCGTGTTTCCAGCTCGGCCTTGTCGTCTTCTAGCCTGGATCGCTCCAAGGCCATAGGGCCCATGGTGTCGTAATCATCGGGTGCCAGGGCCAGCAGCGCGGCGTCCAAGGCAGCTAGCTTCTGGTCGATGTTGCCCATTTTGGTCTGGAGGGAGTTGAGTTCTTTTTCGGCCAGACGCCGCTCTTTGCTTCCTGCGCGCAGCGCGGACGCCACGCTGGCCTGTGAGGGGGCGGATGTGCCGGGCGCATCGAGAGTGATGTGGGTGAGCGCTCGGGCATCCTTGGACCTCTCGAGGGTGAGGTACTGATCGATTCCCCCTGGCAGATGTCGAAATTCGCCCTCGATAATTGCGTACTGCTGATCGGTGACTCTCTCCAGGAGGTAACGGTCGTGGGAGACGACAATCAGTGTGCCAGGCCAGGTATCCAGCAGGTCCTCCATCGCCCGCAACATGTCGGTGTCGAGGTCGTTGGTGGGTTCATCCAGCAACAGGACGTTGGGTTCCCTGAGGAGCTCGAGGAGGAACTGGAGACGGCGTTTCTGGCCACCGCTCAACTCGAAGACTCTCGCTGAGAGGTGCGCAGAGCTAAAGCCGAGCCGCTCGAGTAGTTGGCCAGGCGTTACTTCGACCCCTCCTGCTCTGTAACTAGTCTTGTGTCTGGCGATGACCTCGCTGACGCGGTCATTGGCGACCTCGTCGAGTGTGGCAAGGCGTTGATCCAACAAACTCAGGTTCACCGTGGAGCCTCGGCTGATTCTTCCGGTCGTCGGGGACTGGGACCCGCTAAGTAGCGCCAGCAGAGTGGATTTGCCGGCACCGTTGGCGCCCAGGATGCCGGTGCGCTCGCCAGGTGCTAGGCGCCAGGTGAGTGGCTTCAGAATTGCGGTGTCGCCAAAGCTCACGGAGACCTCGTCCAGCTCAATAACCTTCTTGCCTAGTCGCGTCGTCGAGAGCTGGCTGAGCGTTACAGGATCCCGTATTTCTGGAACGTCGCTGATGAGTGCCTGGGCGGCCTCGATTCGAAACTTGGGCTTAGCCGTCCTCGCTGGGGCGCCGCGGCGAAGCCACGCAAGTTCTTTCTTGAGGAGGTTCTGACGTTTTGCCTCCGAGACCTGGGAGCTGCGATCTCGCTCCACCCGTTGGAGAATATATGCGGCATAGCCACCCTCGTAGATATCCATGGTGGTGTCGTGCACTTCCCACGTCATTTCGGTGGCCGCGTCGAGGAACCAGCGATCGTGCGTGACCACGACGAGAGCTCCGCTGCCCACTGGCCAGCGCCGCTTCAGGTGATCGGCAAGCCATGCAACACCTGTGACATCCAAATGGTTGGTGGGCTCGTCCAAGAAAATGACATCCCAGTCTTGAACCAGCAGAGCGGCGAGTGACACTCGCCGACTTTGGCCACCGCTGAGGTCGCCGATTTTTCCTGACCAGGGGACATCAGAGAGTAGTCCCGTGATGACGTCGCGGACGCGAGCGTCACCGGCCCACTCATGCTCTTCTCGCTCGCCGACCACCACTGTTTTGACGAGGTGTTCTGGGGGATAAAGGTCGGTTTGGTCGAGCATGCCTACGCGGACGCCACCACGGAGAATGACCTCACCAGAATCAGGGGCCATTCTCCCGGCCAGAAGCCGAATCACACTTGATTTGCCCTCGCCATTTCTTCCCACAACCCCAATGCGGTCACCGTCGTTGATGCCAACAGTCAGAGAGCCGAGAACGACTTTGGTGGGGAATTCGAGGTGAAGGTTGTTGGCGCCGAGTAAATGTCCCACTGCTTGAGCCTAGCCCCGGCAAGGGAAGCACCGGGCCGAGCTAGGATGACTTAGACAGTTTTTTTGGTCTCGCAGGCTGGTGAGCGTTTTCTGCGTGCCGGGTTATGAGGATTGCGAGTACCAGAGCGATAACTATTCCGCCGTTGACGATCAGCTCGATAATCCCTCGGTCGAATGCTTCTGCCGTCTTTCCCGTGGAGAGCGTGAGCGAGGAACCTACTGAGAGTATGTGTCGTACCGAGGCGATGACACCGATGATGAGGAAGCGGCTGAGTTGGTAGAAGCCGTTGCTGAACCTGGCAATGACTGTGCGGGCGATTTCCAAGATGATGACGACAAACAGAATGTCGTTGACCGCCTGCAACATCCCAGTGGGGAAGAAGGGTGTCGTCGTCACCAGTCGGACAACGGTGAATACCAGTGCGCCAAGAGCTACCACGAACAAAAGAACAGTCAAGACGACGTGGAAGACGTCCTCCGCCATGTCGAGAACCTTGGCGGGTATCATCGGCGCTTCTTCACTGCCCCGCGCAGAGTTGCTGGCCATCGAGTCCTCGTTTCTACTCTCAGTCTAGTGTGGACCCAAATAGCCCAAAGCGATAGAGGTGCACTCGGCGCGATTATTCGTCTGTCGGTTGCTGTGGGCACGCGGCAGCCAGCGCTCGCACATCGCCGAGTTCTCGGCTTGGTCGTCATGACAGGTTTTGTGGGAGGGCAGGGAGCTTCTGATCATTCTGCAAGGTGGTCCGGTTGTGCGGGGCTGAATCGTGGTGGCGGGGCTGGTGGTCGTTGTCGTTATTGCTCTGGAAAGGTTCCTGCAAGCTCTCGTTAACCGGCACCAGGAACAATGTCGCTTGTGTATACCCCCACGGTTCTGTTCGTATGCGTTCATAACGCTGGTCGGTCACAGATGGCCGCCGGTTACCTCCGGCACCTGGCAGGCGAGCGCGTCAGGGTGCTCTCGGCAGGCTCTGCACCGGGAGCATCACTGAACCCGGCCGCCGTCGCAGTCATGGCTGAAGAGGGCATCGATATTGCAAGCGAAGTGCCACGACTGTTGAGCGTGGACTCCGTGAAGACGAGTGACGTTGTCATCACGATGGGGTGTGGCGATGCGTGCCCAGTCTTCCCTGGTAAGCGCTATGAGGATTGGGAGCTAGAAGACCCGGCAGGAAAAGACCTCGATCGGGTTCGTGCCATCAGGGACGATATTCGCGAGCGCATCCAAACGCTCCTAGGCGAGCTCCTTAACACCGGGGGCTAATTGATGCGCTTGCCCACGTTGCTCCCTGGCGACTCCTCCAGGGTGGCTGCTAGGCAGGAATGAGCTCCGCGTCTTCTCGAAGAGAGGCTTTCCACGCTACGAGTTTTTGAACAGTCGGGCTAGCGTCGCTCTCCAAGAGTTCCATCGCATCGGCCGGAACACTGTAGTTGATGGCGACGAAAGCGCGAACGGTTTCATCGCCGTCTTTGGCAAGCGTGCGCAGGACGTCACATGGGGTTGCCTGGTTGCGGGCTAGGCAGGCTCGCACTCCTGGGTCTGGGTCTTTCGCAAGTGTTTGGTAAACCTCCAGGGGTGCGTGGTAGGAGAGTGCAGCACTTTCCCGAATTTTGGGGTTCGCGTCTGTAGATAGCCGACGGATGCGCTCCACCTTGGACCTAGTGATGGCAGGCGAGAGAAACGCTGCCACGGGGTCGTCCCCGGCCAGGCGGGTTTCACCGGAGAGTTGCTGGCGCTGGGCAGTGGTGTTAAACCTGATACACGACATGACTTCATGGTACGGGGCGGGGTTGGCCTTTTCGGGGATTGGCGCCAAGAATTCCGCTGAGAAATGACTGACAATCGTGCTGTGACTCCTACACTGGGCTCATGAGCCTTGACAATGACGTGAGTTCGAGGGTCTTCACTCTCGCCAACCTTGTCAGCGTCATTCGACTGATGGCCATCCCGGTGTTTCTCTATCTTGTTATCGAGGACCGGTTACTTGCAGCGTTCATCCTTCTTGTGGCAGCCGTATTGACCGACTTCGTCGATGGCATGATAGCGAGGCGGATGAACCAGATCACCCGCCTTGGCCAGTTTTTGGACCCCTTCGCGGACCGACTTTTCATTGCCGCCACTGTTGTGGCGCTCGCCATCCAAGGTGTTGTGCCGTGGTGGTTCGTTGTTGCCGTGATGTTGCGAGACGCACTCTTGGGTGTTGGTGGACTTGTCATGTCCCGCTACGGCCACGGGACATTGCCCGTGAAGTGGTGGGGGAAGGTCGCGACGTTTGGTCTTCTCTTTGTCCTTCCCCTGTTCTTGTTGAGCGTGATGGTCAGCGAACACGCCTCGGCTTCGGTTGGCCAAACGCTGATGGCGATTGCGTGGCCCATTGCTGTTGTGGCAGTCGCGCTCTATTGGGTGGTCGGGTTTTCTTATCTATTTGATGCGATTCGTCTCGCGCGAGAGGTGACTCGCGAGACTGGCGAATCTTCCGATAGGGTGAACTCGTTCAACGAGGGAGTGTGATGAGCGAGACACCCAAGGGCCCGGAAAATCCGGGGCTTCCCGACCAGACAGAGAAGTTTGGTCCGGATTTCCAGCAGAAGCTGCAGAACCTGGAATCTGGTGTGTCCCTCGAAGAGCAGGAAGTCATCGATGCGCTTCCCTCGGGCTCAGCTCTCCTCATTGTTCGTAAAGGCCCCAATGCGGGGGCTCGATTCCTTCTTGACCAGGACTCCACAGTCGCCGGCCGCCATCCCGCCGCAGACATCTTTCTTGACGACGTGACTGTGTCTCGTCGTCACGCCGAGTTTGTCCGGCACGGCACAGCCTTTGAAGTCAAAGACATGGGCTCCCTCAACGGCACATACTTTGATGGCGTGCTTATTGACCAGGCTCTTCTGCACGATGGGGCCGAGGTCCAGGTCGGCAAGTTCCGTATGACTTTCTTTCTTTCTCGCATTGATGGTGATGGATCGAGGTCTGCGCAGTGAGTGTTGCACGTTCGTCAATCGACGTTGCTTCCACCCCCAGGAAGTCATTGCTCTCGATTGGGCAAGTCTTGGCCAAACTCACCCCGGAGTTCCCCGAACTTTCTCCCTCGAAGCTTCGGTTCCTCGAAGACCGCGACCTGATTGCTCCTGGTCGGACCCCTGCTGGGTATCGGACCTATTCGAGCGAGGATGTAGAACGCCTGCGTTTCGTTCTTACTGTCCAGCGTGACCAGTACCTGCCTTTGAAGGTGATCAAGGCGTACCTTGATGATCGCGACGCGGGGAAGAACCCTTCGCTGCCCGTCACCAACGGGGTGCATGGCGCTTCGATGGGTGATGACCAGGCCCGCTACACGAAGGCAGAAATCGTCGAAGCGGCTAAGGCATCGGCTGGGCTTCTTGAGGGCGCGGTGACCGCCGGTCTCATTCAACCCAAGAAGGTCTATAGCGGGTCTGACCTGGTAGTTCTCACGTCTATCGTCGAGGCATCAAGCTTCGGCCTTGAGCCCCGGCACCTGAGGGGCATGCGCCTGGCCGTTGACCGTGAAGTTGGTTTGATTTCCCAAGCCGTCAATGCTGCCAACGGGTCAACTCGTGCGATGTCTCCGTCGGAGTTGCGCGACAAGGGGCGGGAGCTCTCAGGAATCTTGACGACTCTTCGGAGCGTCCTGACTCACGATGCACTCAATCGGCTAGAGTCATAGCTCTTCCCACGACACGCCCAGTGGCGTTGACGTTGCCGTCGCAGCAATTGGCCTTCGTGCGGGTATCGTGAGCAAGTGCCCTTAGAGGTCAAGTTGAAGATGAAGGTTGGGCGACATATGGATTCCTCCGACAACACCACGGAGCGCTACGCCAAGGATTTGCTGTTCACCGACGGCATGCCGGTCATCACCGAGGAGCAGGGTTACCGGGGTCAGATTGCAGCGACCGCCGCTGGAATCACTTACCGCCAGCTCGATTACTGGGCTCGCACCGGATTGGTAGAACCCACCGTCCAGAGCGCGCAGGGGTCGGGTAGCCAACGGCTCTATGGGTTCCGCGACATTTTGGTCTTGAAGCTCGTGAAGCGCCTGCTCGATACGGGGATTTCCCTTCAGCAGATTCGGGTTGCGGTTGACCAACTTCGCGCTTCGGGAATCAATGATCTTGCCCAGACGACCCTGATGAGCGATGGCGCCAGTGTGTACCTCTGCACTTCCAACGACGAGGTCATCGACCTCGTCAGCCGCGGCCAAGGAGTCTTTGGAATTGCCGTGGGCAAGGTGCTTCGCGAAGTGGAGTCCTCACTTGTCTCCGTCGAGGTCAGCGAAGCGGGGTCGGACCCGCGTGATGAGCTGGCCAAGCGTCGTAACCAGCGCGCTAGCTAGCGCTCGGTTTACCCGGCGATTGCAACGGAGCGAATCACCCGGTCCAGGAGCAGGTTGAAGTTGTGGGCCATCTCCTCGGCGCTTTCTCCCGGCCACACATGAAGCGGGCTAGCCGCCCCCTGAGCCTGTTGTAGGGCCACGCGCTCCGGAAGTTCGGGTTGAAGAACCAGCGCCCCAAACATCTGCTTCAACTCGTCGATGCGGTACTGGTGTTCGATCGATTGAGGTCTAACCCGGTTCACGATCACACCGAGTGGTTGCAATCTTGGAGACACACCTCGGCGCAACTCGTCGACAGCTCGGAACGCACGCTGTGTTGCAGCAACCGAAAAAAGGCCAGGCTCTGTAACGACGGCCACCCGATCGCTGGCTGTCCACGCCATGCGAGTGAGCCCATTGAGTGACGGTGGGCAGTCAATGAGCACCAAGTCGTAGTCGCCCTCCACAGCGGCCAAGATTTCTTCCATGCGCCAAATCTCACGCTTTGTCAGTGTCGGGGTGTCGAACGCCATGGCCGCTGGTGAACCCAGCAACACGTCCACCTTCCCGTTGCGTGCCCTCGTCCAGCCCGAGGACACGATGGCGTTGCGCACATTTGATGACCGGGGGTTGGCGAGCAGGTGGGAAACATTGAGGTGGCGACCGACCGTCACGTCGAGTCCCGTCGAGGCGTCGGACTGCGGGTCCATGTCAACGACGAGTGTGCGCATACCGCTGGCAAAAGCCGCAGAGGCTAGGCCAAGCGAGACGGTGGTCTTACCCACACCGCCTTTAAGAGAGCTCAGGCTGATTACGCGCATCTCTTCTACCTTAGCCTTCAGTAAGGTTGACCCCAGGACTTTGGGCGGCGTTTTCGGCCGCCGATGAGAGGGGAGCCATCTTTGGTCACCAAGATTCTTGTGGCGAATCGTGGCGAGATTGCGATTAGGGCTTTTCGTGCCGCTGTAGAACTTGGTAAACGGACCGTGGCGGTCTACCCGTACGAAGACCGGTACTCCCTCCACCGGATGAAGGCCGATGAGGCCTACCAAATTGGTGAACCTGGCCATCCCTTGCGGGCTTATCTTGACATTGCAGAAATCATCCGAGTTGCCAAGCTCTCTGGCGCTGACGCCGTATACCCAGGATACGGGTTTCTCAGTGAGAACCCCGACCTAGCACGGGCTTGTGAAGAAGCAGGAATTGTATTCATCGGCCCACCGGCAGCCGTGCTGGAAATGGCCGGCAACAAAGTCACCGCCAAAGAGCACGCTATTCGTGCCGGTGTTCCGGTGTTGGCCTCGAGTGAGGCCAGCGACGATATTGACGCTCTAGTGCGGGCTTCAGATGAGATTGGTTTTCCGGTTTTCGCAAAGGCGGTGGCCGGTGGTGGCGGGCGTGGAATGCGCCGTGTGGATAAGCCAGAGGCGCTTCGGGGTGCCCTCGAGGCGGCTATGCGAGAGGCTGAGACAGCATTTGGTGATGGGCGCATGTTTATTGAACAGGCGGTCTTGAGACCCCGGCACATCGAAGTACAGATTCTTGCTGACTCCACGGGCCACACCATGCACCTGTTCGAGCGCGACTGCTCAGTGCAACGCCGCCACCAAAAAGTTATTGAGATTGCCCCAGCCCCCAACCTCGACCCCGCGCTGCGCGAGGCAATCCTCAATGACGCTGTTGCTTTCGCCTCGTCGATTGGTTACCAGAACGCGGGAACGGTCGAGTTCCTCGTCGACACCGCGGGGGAGCGCGCAGGGACCCACGTTTTCATCGAGATGAACCCGCGCATCCAAGTCGAGCACACTGTCACCGAGGAAATCACCGACGTAGACTTGGTTCAGTCGCAGATACGCATTGCTTCGGGAGAGTCCCTCGCCGATCTGGGGCTCTCTAGTGGCACCATTGTTCCGCGCGGTTTTGCTCTCCAGTGCCGGATTACCACTGAGGACCCCAGTGCTGATTTCCGGCCCGACACGGGGAAAATCACCACCTATCGTTCACCCGGTGGTGCGGGAATTCGCTTAGATGGCGGAACGGTGAGCCAGGGTGCCCAGATTTCGCCCTACTTCGACTCACTGCTGGCGAAGATGACATCGCGTGGCCGCGATTTCCCTACCGCCGTGGCCCGCGCGAGGCGCGGTCTGGCCGAGTTCCGGATTCGCGGAGTCTCCACCAACATCGCTTTTTTGCAAGCTGTGGTTGAGGACGAAGCGTTTCTCGCCGGCGACGTCTCGACCTCGTTCATCGATGAGCGCCCGCAGCTGGTTCGGGCTCGAGTGTCCAAGGACCGTGGGACAAAGCTTCTGACATGGTTGGCCGACGCAACTGTCAATCAACCCCACGGGTCCGGCGAGGGACTCAGCGACCCCGCCTCTAAGCTCCCGCCTGTTCCTCTCGACGCTCCACCTGCTGGGTCCAAGCAACTGTTGGACTCGTTGGGCCCGGTCGCTTTTGCTGGGGCCTTGCGTGAACAGAAGGCCCTGGCGATCACAGAGACCACATTCCGCGACGCGCACCAGTCGTTGTTGGCTACCCGTGTGAGGACCAGGGACCTGGTGGCCGCTATGCCAGTTGTCGCTCACACCACTCCACAATTGCTCTCCGTGGAGGCGTGGGGCGGGGCAACCTATGACGTGGCGTTGCGATTCCTAGGAGAAGACCCGTGGGAGCGCCTCGTGGATCTGCGCGAAGCACTGCCGAATGTATGCATTCAAATGTTGCTGCGAGGGCGCAACACCGTGGGTTATACGCCCTACCCGAGCCAGGTGACGAACGCTTTTGTTCATGAGGCCGCAACCGCGGGCATCGATGTTTTCCGCATCTTTGATGCCCTCAATGACGTGTCCAATATGCGACCCGCCATCGACGCGGTATTGGAGACCGGTACCACCATTGCTGAAGTCGCGCTGTGTTACTCCGGTAACCTTTCCGATCCTGCTGAGAATCTCTACACGCTGGATTACTACCTGCGCCTAGCGGAGAAGATCGTTGCCAGTGGTGCGCACATCCTTGCCATCAAGGACATGGCCGGTCTTCTTCGTGCCGAAGCCGCTGCGACCCTGGTCGAAGCTCTCAGATTGCGGTTTAATCTGCCGGTCCACCTCCACACCCACGACACGGCAGGCGGGCAACTGGCCACTCTGCTCGCTGCGAGTCGCGCCGGCGTCGACGCTGTGGACGCCGCGAGTGCGGCGATGGCGGGAACCACCAGTCAGCCGTCGTTGTCGTCGCTTGTCGCGGCACTGGAATTCACCGAGCGAGACACCGGCATCAGTCTTGAGAGCGTTTCGGCGTTGGAGCCTTATTGGGAGTCAGTCCGCAAGCTCTATGCCCCCTTTGAGTCGGGATTACCAGGCCCTACCGGGCGGGTCTATCACCACGAGATTCCTGGTGGTCAGCTTTCCAACCTTCGTCAGCAGGCGATAGCCTTGGGCCTCGCAGATCGCTTTGAAGACATCGAAAACTGGTATGCCGAGGCGAATCGGATGCTGGGGCGTCCGACGAAGGTCACCCCCTCCAGCAAGGTTGTAGGGGACCTCGCGCTCCACCTCGTCGCCATGGATGTCAACCCCAGGGACTTTGAAGAGAACCCCGGCAAGTACGACGTCCCCGACTCGGTCGTGGGCTTTATGGCAGGCGAACTGGGTGACCTTCCAGGCGGTTGGCCAGAACCCTTCCGGACCAAGATTCTCAAAGGCAAGAAGCCCTCTAGAGACGTGGGGACACTTACTCCCGGGCAGGAGGAAGTGCTGGTTGCACCGGGCCTTGAGCGCCGGGCCCTGCTGAACGAACTGCTCTTTCCTGGCCCCACCCGGGACTTTCTCGACGTGAGAGAAAACTACGGCGACATCTCTGTCATCAAGACTCGGGACTACCTCTATGGCTTGCGCCCGGGCGAAGAATCGGTGATCGAGGTGGAGGCGGGGGTGAGCCTTTATGTGTCGCTTGAGACAATTTCCGACCCCGACGATCACGGTATGCGCACGGTTATGGTGTCTTTGAATGGTCAAATGCGGCCGGTAATGGTCCGGGACCGCGCCGTGCAGGCGGTGGTGACTCAGACAGAAAAAGCCGACCCAGCGAACCCGAGGCATATCGCCGCGCCCTTCTCGGGTGTTGTCACCCTGGGAGTTGCAGAGGGTGACGCCGTCGCGCAGGGTGGCGTAGTCGCCACTATCGAGGCTATGAAGATGGAGGCGGCAATCAGTAGCCCGGTGGCGGGAATTGTGGCTCGAGTGGCGATTCCCAAGACCCAGCAAGTTGAAGCAGGTGACCTTCTGGTGGAACTCGACGATGGCTCGTCAGTTTCTGGGTAACATTGGACGGCGTCGACTTCACGCGAGTAAGGACCTTTAGCACACATGGCAAAGCGCGAGACTAACATCAAGTCCCCCGAAGCTACTGAGCCCGTAGAGGCTCTCGGCGGAGAGGGCGAGTTGGAAGAATCCGCCGTCGATCCCGCTGCGTTGGAGTCGAGTGAGGCAGAGAGCATCACCCTCGTTGTCGCGGATTCTTCGGATAGTTTGTACCAGCGGCGTGCCGGGAATCGTGGCGATGGCCCAGAACCCGCGGCGATGCTCACAGATGACCGCCTTCTGGACATCTCCGGACGCAAGAGCCCCGCTCCGGAGGGCTTCTGGCAACGCTTCGTGTACAACATTTCCTTTCACACCATCAACCTTGGTGATTCAGCCGCCGTGCGCGAACGAAAAGCGATGGATCGCCGAATTGGCGCAGCTTTTGAAACAGGTGCGCGCTACGTTCCTGTGGTGACTCGCAAGGGCGGGGTGGGAAAAACAACCGTTACTACTCTTCTTGGCATGGCATTAGCCGAGGTCCGCCACGATCGGGTCATCGCGATTGATGCAAACCCTGACCGCGGAACGCTTGCGGAGCGAGTGCCGAAGTCGACCGGCGCAACGGTTCGCGATGTCGTCAATCTTGCCGCCGGCATCTCGGGCTTTACCGACTTTGCAGAGTTGGTGTCTAAAGACGCCTCACGCCTGCATGTGCTTGCTTCTGATACCGACCCACTAATGTCTGAAGCCTTCGACGAGGATGATTACAACGTGGTCGCCGACCAGGCAGCTCGGTTCTACTCCGTCATCCTTACAGACTGCGGCACGGGCATTGTTCACTCAGTGATGAAGCCCACGCTGGAACGGGCGGATGGTCTTGTGGTGGTCTCCGGCGGAAGCATCGATGAAGCTCGACTGGCTTCGGAGACGCTGACCTGGTTGGAAGCTAATGGCTACGGCGATTTGGTCGCGCGCGCTGTGGTGGCTCTCAACACCGCGACTCAGGGCACAAACGTGGTCAAGTTGGACGAAATCGAAGGCCACTTCATCTCTCGGGTGAGAGAAGTTGTGCGGATTCCTTACGATCCCTATCTCGCTGCCGGGTCCGTCATTGAATGGGAGCGTCTGAACCCCTATACGCGTCAGGCTGCACGCGAACTGGCGGCACTTGTCGTTGAGGGCATGAGCGAGCGTCTCGGCACCTAGCATGGCAGTGCGTGCCATTCGGCTCTTCGGCGATCCCATCCTCAAAAGCCCGACCGAACCAGCAGAGATCGCTACTGAGCGAACTGCGCAACTCGTTGCCGACCTCATCGACACTGTCAAACTGCCTGGTCGCGCGGGCGTTGCCGCCAATCAGATTGGCGTCGGGCTTTCTGCCTTTAGTTACAACATCGAGGGTGTTGTGGGATATCTCCTGAACCCCAACCTTGTTCGGGTCTGGGGCGAGCCTGAAGAAATGAGTGAGGGATGCCTTTCGGTCCCAGGTCTCACCTACCCGCGCCTGCGGCATCCGTTCGCCCTGGTGCGGGGCGTGACACTCGAAGGTGACGTCGTCGACGTTGAGGGCGAGGGCTTGATGGCTCAGGCGATTCAGCACGAGATGGACCACCTTCGTGGGGTGCTCTATTTCGAAGGTCTTGGGCCGGAGCACAAAAAGCACGCACTGAGCGCGCTCCGCGAATCGGAGTGGTTCGCTCTCTGAGCTGTGCCTCCGGCAAGGGGCGGGTCCATGCTCGCTAGACTGTTCCCCCGTGTACACATGCGGAATTGACATTGGTGGGACAAAGATTGCGGCGGGTCTCGTCAACGCTGGGGGCGAACTGTCGCAGCGCAGCGAGCGCGCCACCAACGCCGTGGATCCGCTCGCCATTATTGACACCGTCGTTGAGATGGTCAGTGAGCTTGATGGCGACCACGTAGCCAGCGCTGTAGGTGTGGCTGCTGCCGCTTTCCTCGATCGAACCAGAGAACGCGTCTATTTTGCACCCAATATCGCATGGGCTGATTTTCCCCTGCAGGATGTTTTGGAGCAGCGCCTCTGCCGTCCGGTCACCCTGGAAAATGATGCCAACGCCGCGGGCTGGGCTGAGTTTCAGTTTGGCGCCGCCAAGCATGCGCACTCTATGGTGATGCTCACCATGGGCACCGGCGTCGGCGGCGCAGTCGTCGAAGACGGGCGCCTCCTCGTTGGAGGCTTTGGATCCGCTGGTGAGCTCGGTCACATCATCATCGAGCCAGAGGGCTTGCTCTGTGGCTGTGGGAACCGAGGGTGCTTGGAGCAGTATGCCTCTGGCACGGCACTGATGAGAGAGGCCCGCAGCGACCTGGGTCGCCCGGAACTGACCTCGGAGGAGATGACAGAACTGTTGGTCGGTGGCGATAGCGCCGCCATTGCAGTGCTACACAGGGTGTGTGACGCAATGGGACGAGGCATTACCTCTCTTGTGGCCGTCACCGACCCGGAAGTAGTGGTCATCGGGGGAGGCGTTGCAAAAGCGGGGGCGCTGGTCAGCGAACCCATTACCGAGTCCTTTAGGCGCCACTATGGCGCCTATGAGCGCAGGCCAGTCCCGCGCATCGTTGTCGCGACGATGGGAAACAATGCCGGCGTCATCGGCGCCGCAGACTTGGCACGCCTTCAACGGCCTTCCGGGGCATAGTCTGAGAGAAGGCGGGAGGGGGCTAAATGTTTTATTGGATTATGAAGCACTGGGTTATTGGCCCTCTCATGACGACTGTCTTTCGCCCGTGGGTGAGGGGGCTGGAGAACATGCCGCGTACCGGGCCTGCCGTCGTGGTGTGCAACCACTTGTCCTTTGTTGATTCGGTTTTTCTCCCGCTCGTAGTTGACCGCCAGATGGCATTCCTGGCAAAGAGTGATTACTTCACTGGCCGGGGAATCAAGGGTTGGGCCATTCGGTTTTTCATGACCTCAGCTGGGCAACTACCCATTGATCGCTCCGGTGGGAAAGCGTCGGAGGCGTCGCTCAATGCAGGCCTTCAGGTCCTTGCTGAAGGAAAAGTCCTCTCCATCTACCCCGAGGGCACCAGAAGCCCGGATGGTCGGATGTTTCGCGGCCGCACAGGGGTGGCGCGCATGATTCTCGACGCAAATGTTCCGGTGATTCCTGTGGCCGTCGTCGACACTGACAAGGTCATGCCACTAGGCACCAATTTTCCGAAGGTCCACAGGGTCGGTGTGGTGCTTGGCGAGCCTTTGGATTTCTCTCGTTTTCGAGGCATGGAGAGCGATCGGTTTGTCTTGAGGGCGATTACCGATGAAATCATCTACGAAATGAACAAGCTCAGCGGTCAAGAATACGTCGATGTGTATGCCTCGACGCTGCGCAACCCAGCCAGATAGGCGCCGATGTGGGGCGCTGCCGTGCTCGGCTAGGCTTGTCCTCGCACTGCACAGAGATTGAGGAATCGTGGACACCAGTGAAAGCGCCGTTATCCCAGCACCCGGGGTTGTCGAAGGTTTGGACCACTGGCGGTCATTGGCGATCAAGCAGCAACCCCAGTGGCCTGATAGCGCTGCTGCCGCGGCTGTATCGAGAGAGCTTCAGAGCGTTCCTCCACTGGTTTTTGCCGGTGAAGTTGATCTGCTTCGTGAGCGCCTAGCGCGCGTTGCAAGTGGGAAAGCTTTCTTGCTTCAGGGTGGCGACTGCGCTGAGACTTTCCAAGGTGCCACCGCTGACAACATTAGGAACAGGGTCAAGACCATATTGCAGATGGCCGTGGTGTTGACCTACGGTGCGTCGATGCCCATTGTGAAGATGGGCCGGATGGCTGGCCAGTTTGCCAAGCCGCGCTCCAGCGACGATGAGACCAGAGATGGCGTGACCCTTCCCGCGTACCGCGGCGACATCGTCAATGGCTATGACTTCACTGAAGAATCGAGAACCCCGAATCCTGCCCGAATGCTCCAGGGATACCACACCGCAGCGTCCACTCTGAATCTGATTCGGGCGTTCACCCAGGGCGGCTTCGCTGATTTGCGCATGGTCCACAGTTGGAACAAAGGCTTTGCTGAGAATCCCGCCAACGCGCGTTATGAAGGGCTCGCTAAAGAAATTGACCGCGCGATTCGGTTCATGGAGGCAGCTGGCGCTGATTTTGATGAACTGAAACGAGTCGAGTTCTACGCCAGCCATGAGGGTCTGCTGATGGATTACGAACGTCCGTTGACCCGCATCGATTCACGGACGGGCACGCCCTATGTGACCTCCGGACACTTCCTGTGGATTGGCGAGCGCACTCGTGAGATCGATGGCGCCCACGTTGATTTCTTCTCCCGAGTCCGCAATCCCATCGGGGTGAAGGTCGGTCCCGCTATGACGCCGGATGGGCTAGAAGCCCTGATTGACAAGCTCGACCCAGCTCGTGAACCGGGCCGCCTGACGTTAATCACTCGTATGGGCGCCACTGCGATTCGCGATGCGCTACCACCGCTGCTGGACGCCACTAAGTCCCTGGAGGTGCAACCCGTCTGGGTGACGGACCCCATGCATGGCAACGGCATTACGACATCCACCGGATACAAGACCCGTCGCTTCGATGATGTTGTCGATGAAGTCCAGGGCTTTTTTGAAGCACACCGCCTAATCGGCACGCACCCCGGTGGAGTTCACGTTGAACTCACGGGTGACGATGTGACAGAGTGCCTCGGTGGCTCTCAACAGATTGATGAGCTGGGCCTTGAGAACAAGTACGAGTCTCTGTGTGACCCGAGGCTTAACCACCAGCAGTCACTGGAGCTTGCCTTCTTGGTTGCCGAGGAACTTACCAAGCTCTAGACGAAGCTGCGCAGGATGATGAGCGTCCCTGTGGGGACTTCTTGACCCACCGAGGGGTCAACGCTGGTGACTCGAGCGAAGGCCTTGGCCCAGTCTTCTTCGGGGAACTCTGATCTGACTTCAACGCGGAAACCCAGGGCTTCGAGTCTGCGTTTTGCTTCGGAAATCGTGTTGTCAATGACATCCGGGACCTCGATAAGTTCTGGCCCACGGGATACCAGCAGCGTGAGGGTGTCGCCCGGCACAACAATGCGGGTGTCTCGATCGAGAATCTTGACAACCGATCCTTCTGGGATGGTGTCAGAAAATTCACCATCGCCGCCCACGATTCCCAGGAGGCCAATCTCTTGCAACACACGTCTCGCTTCGTCCGCAGAGAGCCCGGTAACATCGGGAATTGGTCCCGCAGACACCACCACGTTGAGAGTACTACCGGCCAAGACCTCCGTGCCGGCGCTCAACGCCACGCCCTCGGCGTTCGCAAGCCGCAGTATGGTGCCGGCGTCAACGAAGTCGTTGAATTCTTCACTGCTGGAACCAATAATGAGGTTGAGTGCTTCAAATTCGCTGGTCACATCCTGCAGGGTTTTTCCGGTAACTGCTGGAACACTCACCGGGCTAGGGCCCAACGACACAATGAGCCTCACGACACTGCCCCGTTCCACTGACTCACCGGACGGAGGATTCGTGCCCTTGACGACTCCAGCGGGCAGCACCAGGTCGAATTCCTCGAGGACAACCTCAGAGACCTCAAGCTCCGCAGCAGTCAGTGTGGCGGTAGCTTCCTCGACACTCAGACCGGCAACCTCGGGGATCTGGACGGCTCCACCAACGCCACCCCACCACCACGCTGCGGCCCCTCCACCAACGACCACAGCAACGACGAGCAGGATGACGGCAGTGATTGTGCCAGCGCGGCCCCGACGATGTGCTGTGCGAATGGGCTGCTGGGGCGCCATGTCGACATCATCCGGGGGAGGGGCTACGGTTGGCTCCAACTCGTCAAACACTGCAGATCGAGGATCGAGAACCTCCGTTTCTTGCATATCCAGGGCCGACATCCTCTGAGTCATGGCTACCGTGGCGTTGAGTGCTTGGGTTGCCTGGGTCAATGACTCAGGGCCCAGGAGTCGCTCTAATTCGACCACGTGCTCGAGCAGCGCTCGCGCATGAGGGGGTCGGTCATCGGGGGAGCGCTGGCTGCACCACGCCACTACCTCATCGAATTGTGTAGGGATAGCTGGGTTCTTTGAGCTAGGGGTCGGGACAATATCGTTGGCGTGCTGGTAGGCGATGGTTACTGCTTGGTCGCCCTGGTAGGGCTGTTGGCCGGTGAGCATTTCGAACATCATGATGCCGAGCGCGTAGATGTCACTGCGCACATCTGCGATGCCCCGGGAAATCAGCTCTGGTGAGAGATAGGCGATGGTGCCAAGGAGCGCCTGTGACGTCGCCGTATTGTGACTTGCAGCCCGTGCTAGGCCGAAGTCCGCAATCTTGATTCGCCCGTCATCTGCAAGCAAGACGTTCTCGGGCTTGAGATCGCGGTGGACAATTCCGGCGGAGTGTGCGGCGTCCAGTCCATACAGAATAGCCTTCACAATGTCGAGGGTCTGAGCCGGGGTGAGAGCGCCAAAATCGTTAAGCAATTCGCGAAGTGTTATCCCGGGCAAGTACTCCATCACAATGAATGTGATGGCGCCGTCTTGCCCCTGGTCGAAAACATTAACGATGTTGGGGTGGGCAAGCCTGGCTGCCTGCCGCGCCTCTTGGATGAAGCGACGCGTGAAATCCTCATCCTCCGCTAAGTGCGGATGCATGATTTTGATTGCCACTGGCCTCTCCAGGCGTTGATCCATGGCCTCATAGACGGTCGCCATCCCACCTCTGGCAACGCGACGTTCAATGACGTAGCGGTTGTCGATTACCCGGCCGAGTAGCGGGTCAATCGTGGGGGCGTCCATTTAGCCGATTGTAGGGCGGGATGGCGATAGATACGGGTTGCCACTCCATTACGTCAGTTCGTACAACCATGCCCATGCGCTGGGCTCCCATTTTGCGTAAGCCTTGGGGAACGCTGAAATTTGAACGCGTTGGGCAGCCTCGGTGAGCGTCATGCTCTGCCAGTTGGTGATGTCCAACAGCCCGCGGGTCTTTCCCTTATTTGGGTTCTGCGGGCCTCCAAAGAACAAGCGGGTTGCATAGCCCGCATCCATAATCTGCTCAACGCTTCCCCATCCGCTGGAGGGGCGCTGTTGATAGAGACCGACCGAGTCGCGATCACCCCAGTTGATGTTGCGAAGTGACGATTCCTGCATCGCTGTTGCGAGTGCGATAACGATTCCGTAGTCGGGAACCCCCAGCTCGCGTCCCACCGAAATAATGGCCTGCGCGTTGGCTCTGCGCTCATCATTGAGTGGCGTAATCGAGCCGGCAACAGGTTGCCCCACTTCGCCAGAGGCCGTCGCCTCTGGCGCCGGAGCTGGCGCACTGGCCTGGGCCACTGGCGCGGGGTTTGCGGCTGGGGCTTTGGTTGCCACCACTGCTGGCTTCTTCGGAACCTGGACAACGATTAAGGCTGGCGCTTCAGCCAGAGGGAGGTCTGCGGCGTCGAATGGTACTCCGGAGGATGTGTCGGCCTGAGCGGACTCATCCGTTTCGCCATCGTTGCGCGTCGATGCGCTCAGCACGGTTGGCGTGCTCGCGATGACCGGCATCGCGGTCGGAGCGGTCCGCTCCACAGTGGGTCGGGTGGCGCCTGGCACGCTCAGCATCTGACCGGCGTAGATCGTGGAGTCGGGCTGAAGGCCATTGTGGGCGGTGAGTGCTTGAGCCGAGATTCCTAAACGTCCGGCAATCGTGGTCACGGTGTCACCCGGGGACACGACGTATCCGCCAGCAGCAAGGCGGGCTGGAGATCCGGCGCGCTTCTTGGTGGGCTCCGGGCTCAGCTTCAGAATCTGCCCCTCGTGCACGAGGGAGTTCCAACTCAGACCGTTGAGAGTCAATATGGCAGGGGTGGGAAGCTCAAACGCTTCAGCAATCGAGGAGACCGTGTCGCCTGCCTGCACGGTGTAGGTGGCTGGGAGGTCTGGTCGAAGGGCGGCGATGATGGAATGGGCTATCGGAAGCATCGCGTGGCTCAACCGCTGGGCGAGGCCCGGGCGCGTGTCGTCACGGGCATGGCCTGGCTGGAGTGCAGTCATCTCGGTGCTCGTCGGCCCAGCAGGCGCGACGCCAACGCCGGCTGCCAAAGTTCCGGTCATCAAAAACGGCAAGCTGCCAAAAAGAGTTTTGCGAATTCCGCCAGTGCCCTTTAGCGACGGGCCTTCGAAGCGGTGCGTTCGGGGCGTCAGACCCGACAACACAGCGTGCTCCAGGGAATCCACTCGCGCGTCGGCGCTGCGGGGGGAGTGTTCTGCTTCAGGCATGGCTCTTATCGTTGCGCGTAAGGGACATTATCGCCGGAGGGCGCTCCGTATCTACGGTGTCACAGGTTTAGAGTCGAGTCAACCATTGTGACGCGTGTGGTTGCCGTTAACATATTCGTAACATAGTGAGAAGGGTCGCGAAGGCTGCCCGGTATCGCTTCGCCCCGGGGCATGGCACTCTAGAGATGTGACAGATAAGACGGACGTGGTGTGGCTCACCGTTCCCGAGGTGTGCGAGCGCCTCGGGCTTACTCCTGGCAAAGTGCACCGGCTCGTCGAAGATCGCGCTCTGCTCGGGACCAAAATTGAGGGCATCTTTAGGATTCCCGAGGTCTTCCTTGATGGCGGTGAGCCTCTCAAGGATCTGCGGGGCACGGTCGTTGTGCTTCTCGATGGGGGTTTTACTGATGACGATGCGACCCGGTGGTTGTTAGAGCGCAACGACGCACTGGCTGTCGCGCCGATTGACGCCCTGCGTGGTGGGCGCAAGAGTGAAGTGCGCAGGCTTGCTCAGACCCTCGCGCTGTAGGCCCGGGGGTACTAGGCCTGGCGTTGAGTCACGGCTTCGGCAAGCCTGGTAAGTTCGGCTGCGGCACCGGGTGACCAGTGAGCCCCGCGCAAAGCATCCATGGCCTGGCTGACATAGTCAGAGATCATGGCCTCAATCTTCTCCAGCGCACCGGTGGCCTGGAGGGTCTCTTGCATGACTTCAATTTGCTCGCCGGAGAGTGAGCGGTCACCCAGCATTTCGTTGAAGACTGTCTTTGCTCCGGCGGGCATTGCCGCTTCAGCGAGCGCGATGAGCACGGTGCGCTTGCCCTCACGCAAATCATCACCGGAGGGTTTGCCGGTGACCTCTGAGTTACCAAACACTCCAAGAACGTCATCGCGCAGCTGGAACGCTATACCCAGAGGCAAACCGAAGGCGCTCAAGGCGCCGAGTTTCGAGGTGTTGGCACCGGCGAGCGACGCTCCAATCAGTAAAGGGGCCTCCATGCTGTATTTCGCTGATTTGTAGGTGACTACCCTGAGCGCGCGTTCGAGGCGCTCTGCCTGGCTCGAGTGCAGCCAGGCCGCCTCTTCGTGGATGTCTAGGTACTGACCGACCGTGACTTCCTGGCGCATCCTTGAGAATTCTGCACGTGTAGCCAGCGCGATTGTGGGGGAGTCGATGGCGATAAGGGCTTGGTTGAGGAGGTCGTCGCTCCAGGCCAAGAGAAGATCGCCGACCAGCAGTGCCGTTGATTGCCCAAAGTGTTCCGAGCGTCCCGCATAGGAGCGCTCGCGGTGAATGGTCTCGAAGGCGCGGTGCGCCGAGGGCTTGCCACGTCTCGTATCTGAATTGTCCATAATGTCGTCGTGCACGAGAGCCGCGGCATGGAAAACCTCGAGCGATAGTGCCAGTGAAATAACGGCGTCGAGATCATCGACGGTTTCAGCACCCAAGCCTGGGTCAAGTTCGCTCGTACTACCTGCGCGCCAACCCCAATAGCAAAAGCGAGCACGGAAGCGTTTGCCCGTAGCCAACATGCCTCGGGTGTACTCCATGATGTGCAGCAGGTCGGGGGAGATGGCCTCGAGCTCACTAGCGCGGGAATCCAGGAAACTGGCGAGGCGGGTGTCGACAAGGTCGACAAGCTTGATCGGCTCTGACACAGACCTAGCCTATCCTCAGGAAAACTGCGTACACTCATAGTTACCCGAACACACGCCTGGAGGCGACTATGGCACTGTCTGAACGTGAGCAGCGTCTGCTCGAAGAGATGGAGCGCAACCTCTATAACAATGAGGCTGACGTCGTGACGACCCTCGGCGTGTCCAGAAACCTCAACTATCGAGCGATGGCAATCGGTGCCATTGTCGCTCTGGGTGGACTCATTACCATGCTCCTCGGTGTCAATTCTGATCTCACCGTCGTGGGCATCGTCGGTTTTGCAATCATGTTCACCGGGGTGATGGTGGCAGTTGCTATCCCGGGTAAGCCAGTCGAGGGCCGCTCCGGTTCTCCTGCGCGTAAATCGCCATCTGGCTCGAGCGGAAGTTTCATGGATCAGATGAACCAGCGGTGGGAGCGCCGTAACAACGGCGAACCTCTTTAGGTTCCCAGTGGAGGGATAGAGCCCTCCACTTGAGTGTTCGAAAAACCGGCCTTCGGGCCGGTTTTTGTCGTTAAAGCCCGGCATTACGGCGATGTGGGCGTGGAGACACGTCCGCAAACTTTTCCAAAAAAAGTCACAAAGTGGTGGATTTTGGAGCAAAGTGGAGTAGAGTGGTGCGCATCCTCAAGTACGGCCGGATACGAAAGGAGGGGCTGGTATGTTCCTGGGAACCCACGCCCCCAAGCTCGACGACAAGGGTCGAGTCATCCTTCCGGCACGATTCCGCGACGAACTCGCTAACGGTTTGGTTCTTACCCGGGGTCAAGAGAGATGCATCTACGTCTTCACCAGCAAAGACTTCGACGCCCACGTTGAGCGCCTGCGAGAGGCTCCACTGACCAGCAAGGCTGGGCGCGACTTTCTTCGACTCTTTCTCTCGGGGGCGAGTTTTGAAATTCCGGACAAGCAGAACCGTGTGACCATTCCTCCGGCCTTGCGCGACTATGCCGGCTTGGAGCGCGACCTCACGGTCATCGGTGCGGGTAACCGCGCCGAGATCTGGTCGGGGGCCGCATGGCAGTCCTACTACGAAGACCGCGAGCAAGCATTCTCCGAAACCGAGGAGGAGGTGATTCCGGGACTCCTCTAGCTCCGATTTTTCGACTCCCCTCCGTTGGCCCCTGGGACACCTTCCCCGGCTCCAGGTTCATCACACGGATGGGAATCCGAAAACCGGATCTGGTGGACAGGGCACGTCATGATCGCCACTTATCACCACATCCCAGTCCTGCGCGAGCGCGCTCGTGAACTCTTAGCGCCCGCACTTGGGGGCGCATCGCCGTTGCTGGTCGATGCGACGCTTGGGCTTGGCGGCCACACCGAATCGTTCCTGGAGGCCCTCCCTCGCCTGCGGGTGCTGGGTGTAGATCGTGACCAGGAAGCTCTCGAGTACTCGAGGACTCGTCTTGCCCCCTACGCAAGCCGGGTGAGCTTTGCTAAGGCACGCTACGACGAACTCGGTCGCGTGCTCGATGAGCTCTGCCCCGGGCAAGAGCCGGATGCGTTTCTTTTCGACCTTGGCGTCTCGTCCTTGCACTTGGATAAGCCAGAGCGGGGATTCTCATACTCCGTGGACGCCCCGCTGGACATGCGCATGGACACCAGCGATGAGCTGAGCGCGGCTGACCTACTCTCCCAGTACGACAAGCGCCAGCTCGCAGGTATTTTCCGTCGCTATGGCGATGAGAAGTTGGCAGACCGATATGCCGCGGCCATCATCGATGCCCGCGCCATCGAGCCGTTGCTCCGAACGAGCCAGCTAGTCGATGTTTTACAGCGCGCAACTCCCTACGCCCTCAAGGATAAGGGCCACCCGGCCAAGCGTGTTTTTCAAGCGCTTCGGATTGAAGTCAACCGTGAGCTCGACTCTTGGGCCGCCGCGTTGCCCCAGGCCCTCGACCGCCTCGCTGTGGGCGGGCACATTGTCGTGATGTCGTATCAGTCCGGGGAGGACCGGCTCACCAAACAAGAGCTTCGCCGTCGCTGTCACACCACAGCTCCTCTCGGGCTTCCTCGAGAACTTCCCGAGCACCGTGCTGAGTTCACAGAACTTGTCCGCGGTGCCGAGATGGCAACCCCTGAAGAAATAATCACTAACCCTCGCTCAGCATCGGTTCGCCTTCGGGCAGCCGAAAAACTCAGAAAGGTCACCCGATGAGCGTCCTCACTGTTAAGTCAACCTCCAAGGCCCGAGAGTCGGGCTCTCACCCGACGCGCCCAGTCCTCACCGCACTGGCAGGACCGAAACTGCGATACATCGTGGCGACACTGGTGGGGATTTTCGCCATCCTCGCGGTGCAGCTCATCCTCTCGATAGCACTCTCTGGTGGGGCGTATGAGATCGCCTCCCTCAAGGGTGAAATGCGTAACACCGAACAGAAACGTCAGATGGTGGCAGAAGACATCAACGCGCTGATTGCTCCTGACACTCTCGCCGGCCTTGCCACCTCGATGGGGATGGTTGCCGACAACAACCCCGCATATCTGCGTCTCTCTGATGCCAGCGTTGTCGGCGAAGCCCAACCCGCCACCGCCGATTCTGGGGCAGCGGTGTACCCGGTCACGGCTGGCAGCGAAGACGTCGCCCCGCCAGCGATCATTGCTGCGGTCTACGAATCCTTAACCTCACCTCAGGAAATCAGCCCCGAGGTGCCCACAAAACCCGTCTCCACCCAAGCCCCGGTGGTAACACCCGTTGTGGTAAGCGCACCAGCCCCGCCTCCGACCGCCCCACGATTTGGCGGATTGATTCCGTCCCCAACCACTAGGTAACCATGTCTCATCAACGTATGTCTGGGCGCCGCGGGGCTCTAGCTCTCGCGACAGTGATGGCGGTCTCCCTCGTTTTTGTAGGACGCCTCGTTGACGTTCAAATCGTTCGAGCGGCTGAACTTCAGGAGCAATCGCTCCAGGTCCGCACAACGAGTGAGACGCTCTGGGCATCCCGGGGCTCCATTGTTGATCAGTTCGGTAATGACCTAGCCCTTGATGTCGACCGCTATGACATCAGCGCAAACCCCTCGAAAGTCGGCGACTTCCGACGGGCTGGCGAAGTTGTTCCGCTAGCCCAGGCGGTGGCCGAGATTGCGCAGGTGACCGGTGCCAACTATGACGAAATGCTCTCTGCCGTCTCAGTGGACCCCACGGCGCAGTTCACCTACTTGGTGAAAGGTGTGACCCCGCAAGCGAAAGATGCGCTGAGGGAGTTGGATATTCCGTGGCTACAAATTGACCTCATCAGGGAGAGGATTTATCCCTTCGGACCCGTCACGGCAAACCTCACCGGAATGTTGGGTCGCGACGAACCCCTCGGTGGGGTGGAGTTATCCGAAGACGAATGCTTGATGGCCCAGAACGGGTTTGCTACGTATCAACAGGGCGCTGACGGGGTCAGGCTGCCAGGAACCACCACGCTGGTCGAGCAACCAATTCACGGCGGAACCGCGCATCTCACCATCGATAGCGACCTGCAGTGGTACGTCCTTCAGCAGTTAGCGGAGCACGGAGGCAGACTCCAAGCACAGCAGGCAAGCGCGATTGTTGTCAGGGTCAACGATGGGCACATTCTGGCCGCCGCGGATTGGCCGACCTTCGATCCCAACGACTTCACCGATGCGCCCCCCGAGCACATGGGCGCGAGAACCTTTAGCGCCCCATACGAGCCGGGATCGATTATGAAGTCCATGGGTGTCGCCATGCTTATTGATGCTGGCCACACCAGCGTCTCCGATCGCATCGTCGCTCCCGGTGTTTACACCATCGGTTCCGGACGCTTTATCAAAAACATGCACGTCTCCGATGCCCGGCAACTCACAACCGCAGGTGTGCTTCAAACCTCCTCCAATACCGGTATGGCGGTGCTCGGCGAGCGGATGCCCCAGCAACAGGCGTACGACTACTTCAGGGCCTTTGGTTTTGGAGAGAAAACTGCTGTTGATTTCCTCGGTGAATCACGCGGAGTTCTGAAGACTCCCGAGAACTATGACCCCTTCACTCGCTTCGCCCAGCTCTACGGTCAAGGCATCTCGGTAACTGCAGTACAGATGGCTGGCGCTTATCAAGCGCTCGCCAATGATGGAGTTCGTCTACCGCTTCGCCTCTACGACGGATGCACCACGAGCCTCGGTGAGTTCATCGAGGCACCCGTTGCGGAACCTATCCAGGTCGTCTCAGCCTCGGCTGCTCGCCAGACGGTGAATATTCTTGAGACCGTGGTTACCCAGAGTGCCCTGCGCCCCGTCCTGGAAATCCCCGGCTATCGGGTTGCAGCCAAGACCGGAACCGCCGAAATCGCCAGCGCAAGCGGCTATGGTTCCGAGCGTGTCATATCCCTGGCTGGTATGGCACCGGCAGAGAATCCCGAATACGTGGTTCTGGTCTCCTTCTACAAGCCCCAGACGTCGAAGGTCTCCTCTGCTGCGGCGCCGGCGTTCACAGATCTGATGTCTCATGTCTTGAAGCACTACCGCGTCGCGCCCTCGAGCGAACCAGCTGTCGTGCCCCCGCTAACCTGGTAGGGACACCCGGCCGGTCGGTGACAAGAGAGAGGGCGATGATGGCTGAGATTCCTCGTCCGCAGCGACCCACGCCACTCTCGACACGTCAGTTAGCCAGCACGGTGAAGGCTCTCCACTCGGGCCCCGATGTCCTGGTAACGGGTGTTGCCCTCCACACGGGTCTCGTTCAGCCCGGGGATCTCTTCGCGGCACTTCCGGGTGCCAACCGCCACGGAATCGAATTTTGGCCAGAGGCAGCGGCCGCCGGGGCCACCGCGGTTCTTACTGACACTGCTGGCGCCAGCCTGCTGCCGGAGATGACACCGACACTGGTGCTCGAGGACCCCAGGGGCCACTTAGGAGCAATCGCTGCGGAGATTTATGGCACCGACGATGTCGGCTCTATGGCGATCGCTGCAGTGACCGGGACCAACGGGAAAACCTCCACGGCGTTTCTCTTGGACGCGCTCATGAGGGGCCTTGGCTGGACGACGGCGCTATCCACTACTGCTGAGCGCGTTGTGGCGGGCGTTCCCTACACGAGCACCCTGACGACCCCTGAGGCCCCGGACATTCACGCCATGTTGGCACTGGCCAAAGAACAAGGCGTCAGTGGGCTTGCCATTGAGGTCAGTGCGCAGGCTCTGGAAAAAAACCGTCTCGATCGTGTGATGGTCGATGTTGCCGGGTTTACCAATTTGAGCCACGACCATTTTGAAGACTTCGGCAATATGGACCGTTACCTGGCGGCCAAGGCCGCCCTGTTTACACCGGAGCGCTCTCACAAGGCCGTCATCTGTGTGGATACATCCTGGGGGCTGGCCCTCGCCCGCCAGACCACAATCCCGTTCTGGACACTCGGCCGGGCCGGGTCGGAGGGCGTGGAGGAGGTACCGCATTGGCGCTACGCGATTACCGGAATCTCGGGTGACACCACCATGTTCTCGGTGAGCGGGCCCGAGGCTTGGGCCATCGAATTCTCGGCCCCCATCATGGGAGAACACATGGTCTCCAACGCGGCTCTCGCCGCGGTGATGCTCATTCTTCAGGGGGTGCCACCCGCCGACATGGCCACGGCAATGGGCCCTGGCACAGCGGGTATTCCCGTGTTCGTTCCGGGTCGGGTTGAGCGAGTGTCGGGACCGACTGGCCCTCAAGTGTTTGTTGATGCAGGTCGTAGTGAAGACGCATACCGGGCCACGCTGGAAACTCTTCGCTCACGCACGACGGGGAAGCTGGTCATGGTGTGTGGCACCTCAGGAAATAGAGATGCCACTAAGCGGCCTCTCATGGGTGCGACTGCAGCACGACTTGCCGATGTGGTTATCGTCACTGATGACGACCCTCGGCGCGAAGATCCGGCTGTGATTCGTGCCGGACTGCTCGAGGGTGTGCGCTCGGTTGAGGGCTCCGTGTGGTTCGAGATTCCTGATCCGAGTGAGGCAATTCGACACGCTGTTTCTCTGGTGGGGGAGGGCGATAGCGTTCTCTGGAGCGGTCCAGGATCCCAGAACTACCGGGATATTTCGGGCCGGAAGGTTCCCTATTCAGCTCGGGATGAAGCGCGGGCTGCCCTCCGAGAAGCGGGCTATGCCCCGGAACAACCGCATGACTGAGGTCACCCTTGACGAGCCGTGGATTGACTGGGGTCGATCTGGGGGAGTACTCGTCGCAGGAGAGCAGAGGCTGGCCTGGGAAGTCCCCACCATGTCACGTCGGCTCCTGGAGCGCGCGCTTGAATCAGTGAGCGCTCGCGTTGGCGCGGGGGTAAGCCTTGGCGAGGCTGTCGCGGGAGTGGTGCGCGCTGCGGAGCCTCACATACTCGATGTTCATCGAGTGGGGGAGGGCGTGCTTGTCATTGATGACACCGGCACCCTCGGAGTCAGCGATGCGGCCACATCACTCAAAACCGTGACGGGTCTCGCTGCGAGAGAACGACGCGTGGTTGTCGCCGCGGGAGCGCTAGATTTCGACGGAGAGTCCGACTATGACAACCTCGGGGCATTTGGGGCGTTGATGGTGCGACTCAACGTGGACCAGGTTTTTGCTGTTGGCCCCGAAGCCAGAGCGCTGTTTCTCTCCGTCGGACGGGAGGGGTCCTGGGATGGAGAGTCGCAGCACTGCGAGAGTGTTGAAGACGCGTACGATGACATCCGTGCGTTTGTCCGGCCGGAGGATGTGGTGCTCGTGATGGGTTCGACGGGGCAGTCGCTGCTTCCCCTCGCTCTGCGGCTCGTGGAGGATCTCTCGTGAGGATTCTTTTGCTCGGCAGCGCTATCGCGCTCTTCTTTTCGCTATTCCTCACGCCGCTCTTCATTAGGCTCTTTGGGAAACTGGGGTGGGGACAGTTCATCCGCCAGGATGGCCCCAAAACCCACTTCGTGAAGCGTGGCACACCCACTATGGGTGGCATTGTTATTTTGCTCGCCGTGGTCGCGGGGTATTTCGGGGCGCACCTTATCGAGGGCGCACCGGTAACTCAGTCAGCGGTCCTCGTCATTGGGTTGATGGTCACCCTAGGAATTGTCGGCTTCTTGGACGATTTTTCTAAAGTCCGCCGCCAGCAGTCTTTGGGGCTCAGTCCGCGAGCCAAGGTCGTCGGGCAAATCTTGGCTTCGGTCACGTTTGCGGTGCTGGCCGTGTCCTTTCCCGATAACGACAACCAGACACCGGCGGCACTGGGTATCTCCGTGATCCGCAACGCCGATCTTGTTTCCTTTGTCGGTCTCGGTCAGATAGGCGCAATTATTGCTTTTGCCGTGTGGGCGAGCCTGATAATTGTGGGGACGTCAAACGCGGTCAATCTCACTGATGGCCTGGACGGGCTTGCCAGTGGGTCAACCATCCTGGTTTTCGTCGCCTACGTCATGATCACGTTCTGGCAGTTCAACCAATCGTGTTTCCGCGGTGTGGTCGATGAAGAGAACGTTTACAAGTGTTATGAGGTGCGCGATTCACTGGAGTTGACCTCTGTCGCGGCGATCATTTCAGCGAGCCTCATTGGTTTCCTCTGGTGGAATACCTCGCCAGCAAAAATCTTCATGGGCGACACCGGGTCGTTGAGTCTTGGTGGCGGTGTGGCAGCCCTGGCTCTGTTCTCCCGAACCGAAGTCCTGCTGCCCATTGTCGGTGGCTTGTTCGTCATTTTGACGGGCTCCGTCATTATTCAACGCCTGTATTTCAAGGCAACCGGCGGAAAACGGGTCTTTTACTCTTCCCCTCTGCACCACCACTACGAAATCAAAGGCTGGGCTGAGGTCACCATTGTCGTCAGGTTCTGGCTCATCGCTGGCCTGTTTGCCGCTGCGGGTGCAGGAGTGTTCTACTTGGAGTGGCTCAGCCGCTGATGGCCTCTTTGCTGGACTCGCTGACTAGTTGGCATAGTGATTGGTCTGGCGTGAGGGTCGTAGTCGTTGGCCTCGACGCCACCGGCTTTGCCGTTGTTGACACGCTGGTCGAGCTGGGCGCAGAAGTTCTGGCTGTTGCACCGGATGCCAAGAGCGATGTCGTGCGGATTTGCGAAGTCATCGGCGCCGGAGTCCACGTCTCTGGCGATGTCCTCTCGAGGGTGCAGGCAGCGCTTGGTCACACTGCGGATCTCGCCATAGTCTCTCCTGATGTTTCCAGTGACGACCCCGTTGCGGGCGCGCTTCTGGGAGGGGGGGTTCCAGTCTGGTCGGATGTGGATTTCGCGTGGAGAGTCCGAGACAAGAACGACGTCGTAGCGCAGTGGATACTGGTCGTCGGGGAGACCGACGGGCCGCGTATTGCTGATCTAGCAGCCCGGATACTGGTGGCTGATGGTCGTAGTGCCCGGCACGTCGGGCTGGAGAGCGCCCCACTACTGGATGCACTTCGTGACCCTGAGCCCTACACAACACTCATTATTGTGGCGGGGTCGACGGGCGTCGGCTGGTGGCAGCGCTATCCCGAGGCGCTGCGCAGACCCGCGCTCACGGTGTCCCTGGGAGATGCCGGCGTGACTCCCAGCGGAGCGCGGTTTGATGCGACGACCACGGCATGTGTCTATCGCCGCAGCGTCGGACCCACTGAGGAGATGGTGAAGGACGCGGATGTACTCGAGGGTGCCCGGGCAATTGGGATTGGACTGGACTCACCGGGAATGAGCGATCTAGGCCTCGTGGAGGGTATTCTCTGCGACCGGGCCTTCCTTGAGGATCGGGCGCACCAGGCCCTCGAGATTTCGACTACCGAGGAGCTCGAGGAGGCCGGGTGGGTGATACCCGATGACCTGCCCACCATCCTGGCGGCCGTGGCTATTGCGCGTTCCTATGACGTCTCGCCTGCGCTGATAGCGGGAGTGGTGACCCTTCCCTAGGCTGCTGGGGCAGCTGGGGGCATGCCGGCGCGCCCTATCGGGTCTATCCGCCCCATAGGTTCACACTTGTGGATGGAGGGTTCACCCGCCCTAGATGGTGCACTTTGAACGTGAGGAAGGTGGCGATGTGACGACAGTCGTGCGTCGACCTTCTAGTTCTCCGGCTGACAAGCCACGCGTGGTCGTCAGTGTGAGGCGTCTCTTTCGCGCGGAATCGGGCGAGTATGTGGTGATGGTGGCGACTGTCTTGTTCTTGGTTGCTTTTGGTTTGGTCATGGTGCTCTCGTCATCGTTTGTTGGTTCGGCTCTCGGCAACGACGGCAACTTTTTTGCCACTTTCTTGAGGCAGGCATTCTGGGCGGTGTTGGGCGTTCCGCTCATGCTCATCGTGTCTCGACTGAGGCCCATCCAAATCAAGCGAGCTACCCCGGCGGTGTTTTTGGGCGCTTTGGTGTTTCAGGCGCTAGTCTTCAGCGCCCTGGGAATCACCGCTGGAGGTAACCGAAATTGGATCAACATCGCCGGATTTAGTGGTCAGCCCTCAGAGATTTTGAAGGTTGCGCTGATCGCATGGATGGCGGCAATCCTGTCGAATCGCCTTCATCGTCTCCACGACTACCGAGTTCTTCTCAGTCCCCTGGCTGTGGGAGTCGGAGTGGCGCTCGCATTGGTGATTGCCGGCCGTGACCTGGGAACTGTGGGCATCATGACGATGATTGCCCTGGGAGTTTCATTTTTAGCCGGAGTCCGCCTGTCTCACCTGGCGGCGGTGATGGGCGCCTTGGGGGCCTTTCTGGGGATCGCTGCGGTCTTGAGTCCCTCGCGTGTGGCGCGCATCATGACATGGTTCTCCGGGTGCACCGAGGCGGACTATCTCACAACGTGTTGGCAGTCCGTTCACTCGACTTATGCCCTGGGCTCTGGTGGCTTACTCGGGGTAGGACTTGGCAACTCTCGCGCCAAATGGTCATGGTTGCCAGCAGCCGAGACCGACTTCATTTTTGCCATTGTTGGCGAGGAGCTTGGCCTTGCGGGGACCACACTGGTGATTGTCGCCTTCGTTGTCCTCGCCATCGCGATGACGCGCATGGTTCGAGCACAGCAAGACCCCTTCGCGAGAATTGTCACGGGGGGTGTCATGGTGTGGCTGATTGGTCAGGCGCTGGTCAACATTGCGGTGGTGCTCGAGCTTTTGCCTGTTCTTGGCGTTCCGCTGCCGTTCATGTCAGTGGGCGGTTCTGCGCTGCTCTCGTCGTTGATCGCTATTGGGTTGGTGATGGCTCTCAACCGCACCGGCTCCGAGTCAGTGAGCGACTACCGGGAACGACGAAGGACCGGCACTCGATGACCCGAGTTCTTTTGGCGGGCGGAGGCACCGCCGGCCACGTGAACCCCATGCTTGCGGTGGCGAATGAGGTTGTGCGCCAGGGTCTTTGTCACCCCTCCGAAATCATGGTGGTTGGCACCCGAGGGGGCCTTGAGTCCCGCCTGGTTCCGGCGGCCGGGTTCGCGCTGGCGACCACCCAACGGCTTCCCATGCCGAGAAAACTGAGCCTTGGTGCGCTGGTGTTCTGGCCTCGTTTCGCCATCGCGGTGGGCAAAGTTGTCTGGTTGATTATGCGCCACAGGGCCGAGCTGGTTGCAGGATTTGGCGGTTATGCCTCGGCGCCCAGCTATGTTGCTTCCTGGCTCACCAGGACTCCGCTCGTGATCCACGAAGCCAATGCGGTTCCGGGTTTCGCGAACAGGCTCGGTTCGCGACTCACGCGGTTTGTGGTGACCACGTTCAGCCAGACCCAGTTGCCCCACGCCAGAGTCTTGGGCATGCCCATGGCGAGGACCATTACCCATCCTTCGTCTTCCCCCAATGCCTCCCGGGCGCGGAGCGCATTTGGGCTGAAGCCAGGGAAAAAGACACTACTGGTCACCGGCGGCTCTCAGGGCGCCCGGTCGCTGAACGCGACCCTGGCCGCTGTGGTGGAGGACATACTGGCTCTGGATTGGCAGATACTGCATATCGTGGGGAGTAAGAATCCGCTGCCGCCGTCTTCTCCTGGGTATGTCGCTCTGGCCTATTGCGACCGAATGGATTTGGCTTTCGCATCCGCCAGCGCAGTGATTTCGCGCGCTGGTGCGGCGACTGTGGCGGAGATTCAAATAGTCGGTATACCCGCAGTTTTTGTTCCATATCCGGTGGGCAACGGGGAACAAGAAGAAAACGCCGTAGACAGCCTTGCTGCTGGGGCGGCTCTTCTGTTGCCAGATCGGGAGTTCACGCCGGAGCGTTTCCGAGACGTGGTGCTCCCGTTGCTCGCTGATGAAACGGCACTGGCGAGCATGAGGGCCAACGCGATTGGCCTCGGGCGGCCCGAGGCCGCCGAGGCATTTGTTGAGTTCATGATGGAGGCGCTGTCATCACGGCGGAGCAAGGGTTCGGGCGCGTGAAACCACTACCCGGTGGTCCACTTCCCGGAAGTATTTCCCGGGCGCATTTCATTGGAATTGCTGGTTCAGGCATGAGCGGCATTGCGCGTGTCATGGCGCAGCAGGGAGTGATGGTCAGCGGCTCTGACCGCTCGGACTCGGAAATCGTTGACTCGCTGCGCGATGCGGGCATAACCGTGTTCATTGGTCACGATGCGAGCCACCTGGGCGATGCCGACACGGTTGTTGCCTCAAGTGCTGTCAGGGACGAAAATCCTGAACTGGTGGAAGCCTATTCCCGAGGTCTCTCTGTGATTCATCGCTCTACTGCGTTGCGCTGGGTCATGCGGGGCAAAACAGTCCTGGCAGTCGCGGGTTCTCACGGAAAGACAACCTCCACTGCAATGCTCGCCAGCGCGCTCCATCGAGCTGGGATTGATGCGGGCTTCGTCAATGGCGGTGTGGTGAGCCAGTGGGGCGTCTCATCGCGCACCGGCTCGGCCGAACTCTTTGCGATTGAGGCTGACGAGTCAGACCGTTCGTTCCTGACGTATCAGCCGTCCACGGTGCTGGTGACGAATGTCGCTCCGGACCATCTCGATTTCTACGGCGGGATGGACGCCATCTATGACGCCTTTGAAGCATTTGCCAGAACGGCTACCCACGGTGTTGTGCTCTGTGCTGATGACGAGGGCACGAGAGAACTGGCCTCCAGGCTCTCCGATGCTTCTGGGGTGAGAACCTACGGGGTGTCCCCGGATGCTGACTTTCGGATTTTGAGTATCGAGCCTGCGCCGTTTGCTCGCGCGCAGATCACCTATGCCGGTGAGGAGGCCGAGATTGTTCTCGCGGTTCCTGGTCGGCTCAATGGTCTGAACGCTGTTGGGGTGGCTGGGGTTCTCGTTGATGCCGGGCTCACGCTCAAGGAGGCCGCCCACGCGGTAAGCGGGTTCAGCGGAGCTGATCGTCGATTCCAGTTCCACGGTGAGCGTGGTGGTGTCCGATTCTTCGATGACCATGCTCATCACCCCACCGAGGTTGCTGCCGCGCTCGAGACAGCTCGCGCCGTCGTTGGGAGTGGTCGTGTCATTACGATGTTTCAACCTCATCTTTTTTCTAGGACCCAGTACATGTCAGCAGAGTTGGCTAGCGCATTTGCCGCTGGTAGCGACCACACGATATTTCTTGACATCTTTGGGTCGAGAGAAGACCCCATCGAGGGAGTGAGCACCCACTTGATTCTCGAGAAGCTTCCGGCCGGGTATTCCCATGACTACGAGCCCGATTGGGCGCGTGCCTGCGAACGCGCCGTCGCCCTGGCCAAACCTGGTGACATTATCCTGACCATGTCCACGGGTGATCTGTATCAAATCGTTCCGCAGCTGTTGGCGACGAAGCAGGCTTCCGACGAAGGCGCTCATGCAGCGCCCTGAAGGTTTTTCTGCCACGAAGACGCCCCGGACACGACCACGCGGCAGGCCACAACGAGGCGGTTCAGCGCAAGGTGCCGTGCGAGAGGCGACACAGCGCCGACGGAGGGCCGAGAAAGCCGAGTTTACGGGTCTGACCGCCGCAACTAGGCGCCGAAGGGGAGTGTGGGCGCTGTCACTGGGCAGTATTGCCGTTGTGGTCTTGGCCACGGTGGTTTTGGTTCTCTCCCCAGTTCTTGCGTTGCGCGACGTTCAGGTGGAGGGGTCACACACCGTCCCGGAAACAGACATCCAACAGGCGCTTTCTGGCCTCTACGGCGAGCCACTTGCGCGCATCAGCAACGACCGCGTTGCTGATGCCCTGAGCTCCATCCGCGTAATCCAAGCTTTTGAGACCCGGATTGAACCTCCGGGGACGCTGGTGATTATTCTCAATGAACGCCGGCCTCTAGGCGCGGTATCGCGAGGCGGTGCCTTCGTGGTGGTGGACGCTGCGGCAGTGGAACTCTGGTCCGAGCCTGACGCGCCCGCGGGGCTGCCGGTCATCCTGGTCGAGGCTGACCCCACATCACCAAGCTTCGACGCTGTGTCCAGGGTGTTGCTCGCTCTTCCTCCGGAGATTTCCCGCAGTATCGAAGGCGTGACAGCGTCAACACTTGATGATGTGCGGTTCACCATGAGGGAGAGTTCCCACGAAGTCATCTGGGGGAGCGCGGAACGCTCCCGAGAAAAAGCCCGGGTTTTGGGTCCTGCCTTAGTGGCAGCCGGTGCCGGCCGACCCAAGATCATCGATGTGACAACGCCGGACAGTGTGGTCGTTCGCCAGCAGGACTGAGTTTTCTTTTGTTTATGTGGGTTCTGCGACACGCCCAGAGCCTCCGAGGCCTGCGCGCCATTGCGCTTTAGCGTCATGTCACGGGAAAAGTGAATAAAACTCTAATCTTAAAGTAGAGGTTGAGAGTTTAATGAAAGGGAGTACCGGTGTCCGGTCAACACAATTATCTCGCAGTCATCAAAGTGGTGGGTGTCGGAGGTGGCGGTGTGAACGCAGTCAACCGCATGATTGACCGAGGGTTGCGCGGTGTCGAATTCATCGCCATCAATACTGACGCTCAGGCACTTCTTCTGAGCGATGCCGATGTGAAGCTCGATGTCGGGCGTGAACTCACCCGAGGTCTTGGCGCGGGCGCCGACCCCGAGGTCGGCCGTCGAGCCGCTGAGGATCACCACGAGGAGATTGAGCAGGCTTTGGCTGGTGCCGATATGGTTTTCGTCACAGCGGGAGAGGGTGGTGGCACAGGGACCGGTGGTGCACCTGTTGTTGCCCGCATCGCGAAGTCAATTGGTGCCGTCACTGTAGGAATCGTGACGAAGCCTTTTGGCTTCGAAGGCAAGCGGAGGATGGCGCAAGCCGACGCTGGCGTTGAAGCGCTGAGGGAACAGGTTGACACGCTCATCGTGGTGCCCAATGACCGACTCCTGGAGATTTCGGACAGAACCATAAGCATGCTTGAAGCCTTTGAGACGGCTGACCACGTTCTGTTGGCAGGTGTCCAAGGAATCACTGACCTGATTATGACTCCAGGTCTCATTAACCTCGACTTTGCCGACGTCAAGTCGGTAATGCAAGATGCCGGCACCGCCCTGATGGGTATTGGTTCCGCGCGGGGGGCGGACCGCGCAATCAAGGCAGCCGAGTTAGCTGTGGCGTCTCCACTGCTGGAGCTCAGCATCGAAGGGGCCCAAGGTGTGCTGCTCTCAGTTCAAGGCGGGTCTACCCTGGGGCTCTACGAAATACACGATGCTGCCAAACTCGTCGCTGAGGCTGTCCATCCCGATGCCAACATTCTCTTTGGAGCGGTCATTGACGACTCCCTGGGCGATGAGGTCCGCGTGACTGTGATTGCCGCAGGGTTCGCTGATTCTCCCGAGCGGCGAGGAGCCCCTGTATCCTCTGGAAGTAGCGCCCCTGAGGTGAAAGATCCCACAGTCGCAGGTGACAAGCCTGAAGAATCCTGGTTGCTCCCCAGCGGGAACGAGCAGGTATCGCCAGAGGCGCCACTCTTCGCTACCGATGCCGATGAGTATGCCGAGCTCGATGTGCCCGACTTCTTGAGATAGTGCCATCCCGTGGGTGACACCCTTGAAGCCCGGGTTCTTGACGTTCAGGATCGCATTGCCTCGGCCGCGCGAGCAGATGGTCGTCAGGCATCCGAGATTACGACCATCGTGGTGACGAAGTTTCATCCTGCCGAGCTTGTCCGTGATCTTTATTCCCTGGGTATTCGCCATATGGGGGAGAACCGCCACCAAGAGGCTGTGGCAAAACATGACGAACTGGCGGAGCTTGATCTCACCTGGCACTTCATTGGACAGCTTCAGTCGAATAAAGCGCGCGCGGTCGCCGACTACGCCCGGGTGATCCATTCAGTGGACAGGCCATCCCTCGTCCAGGCTCTTGCTAAACAGGAGCGCGTGGTCGACATCTTTCTAGAAATCAACCTCACCGACGTCCCGGGGCGCGGCGGAGTTATGCCCGCAGACCTGGAGTCGCTGTGCGAGCTGGCCCTGCAGTCCCCGGCTTTGAATCTCCGGGGTGTCATGGCCGTCGCTCCTGTGGACGAGGAGCCGTCCCGGGCCTTTGACCGAGTGCTCAACTACGCTGCGCGCGTGCGCGCTATGGCGCCGCAGGCACAGGACTTGTCGATTGGCATGTCGGGGGACTTCGAGGCGGCGATTGCGGCCGGCGCGACACACCTGCGCATTGGCACTGCAATAACGGGGAAAAGGCCCGCTGGCACCTAGCCTTAAAGCGTACTCACCGTGAAAAGAGGCACACATGTCGAATCCATTGCGCAAGACGCTTGAGTTTCTCGGGCTTGCGGAGGAATCCTACGATGATGCCCCTCAGCGCCCCGTTGCTCAGCAGCTCACACAACCAGCCGCTCAGCGTGCCACGGTGACCCCGTTACGTCGTGGCAATAAATCACAAGGGATGAGTGACGTGAACGAGATTCTGACTGTGCACCCCAAGAAGTATGACGACGCACGCGTAATCGCAGAGACGTTTCGCGAGGGTGTTCCCGTGATTATTAATCTCACGCAGATGAGCGAGTCGGAGGCCCGTCGGCTTGTTGACTTTGCTAGTGGTTTGTCGCATGGACTGTACGGTCATATCGAGCGAGTGACAGCGAACGTCTTCTTGCTCTCTCCTTCGCACGTTCTGGTGAGCGGCGATGGGGATGGTTTCGAATCCGAAGTTGACGCTTCGCTGCTCGATTAGGCTCGGACAACTGTCGGTTGGTTCCGAGATAATGACTGCATCATGATTTCTTTTTTCGCCACCCTTGTTTATGTTGGTCTGTACGTGTTCTTCATCGCCCTCTGGATGAGATTCATTTTTGATTGGGTGAGGGTTCTCTCAAAGAACTTCGCGCCGAAGGGGCCGTTGCTTGTTGTTGCCGAGGCCTCCTACAGCGTCACCGACAAACCACTAGCTGCGGTCCGTCGCTTCGTGCCCACTATTCGCTTTGGCGGCGCAGCCATCGATCTAGGTTGGAGCGTTGTCATGATTGCCACGCTCTTTGCGCTGTCGATTGTTGACGGCTTCCGGGGGTAGATAACGGGATTCTTTTTGCCTAGCGCTAGGCTAGAGGATGCCGAAGATGAACCCGCACGACAACCTCCGTTTCGTGCTGGGACCACACGACAGTAACGAGGTATGTTTCCATGGCACTGACTCCAGAAGACATTGTCAACAAGCGTTTTCAGTCCACGAAGTTCCGTGAGGGCTACGACCAGGACGAAGTCGACGATTTCCTCGACGAGGTTGTCGTCGAAATGCGTCGTCTCACCTCGGAAAATGAAGGGCTTGCAAAAAAAATCACTGCCAGCGATGCCCGCATCGCAGAATTGCAGCGAAGTGGTGGATCCAGCAGTTCTGTGGGAATTGCGCTCCCTGCGGGTGGCGCCGATGGTGACGACACCAACAATCTCCTTCAGCTCGCCCGCCGCCTGCACGAGGAACACGTGCGCGAAGGTATTCTGAAGAGAGACGAACTAATCGCGGAAGGTCACGCTCAGGCTGCTCGCATTGTTGCGGAGGCGGAGGTTGAGCACCGTGGCCACGTCGCCCATCTTGAAACCCAGCGCGCGGCAATTCAGGCTTCTGTGGACCAGTTACGCAACTTTGAGCGCGAGTATCGTGAGAGCTTAACGTCCTTTATCAACAACCAGCTGCGTTCTTTGGAGTCGACCTCGGCCCCAGCTGCACCCCCTCCGGCGTGATCCCCCGAGCACGGCTAGATTGCGCAGAGTGCGCACTCTCTGCTGCAGGCTTGGCCCGTGGCTGAAACCCGATCCATGGAGGTTCCCTCGGGCCTAGGTGGTGAACGTCTGGACGTTGTCTTGTCCCGGTTGTTTGGGTTTTCTCGAGCTTTTGCCCAAGAGGTCATCGAAGGTGGGGGCGCGCTCGTGGCAGGCAAGCCAGGGGTCAAGAGCGATCGGGTCTCCCCTGGGGACTACCTGGACATTACTTTTGAGCCCCGAGAGCCTCCCCGCATAGAGCCCGTGATAGTCGATTCAATGACAATTGTCTATGACGACGACGACGTTGTTGTTGTCGATAAGCCACCTGGACTCGCTGCGCATCCGGCACCCAGCTGGGATGGACCCAGTGTTCTCGGTGCTCTCGCAGGCGCTGGGTATCGCATCTCGACCTCGGGGCCACCGGAGCGGCAGGGCATCGTACACCGACTAGATGTCGGCACCTCAGGCCTGATGGCAGTGGCGAAGAGTGAAGTGGCCTACAGCGTGCTCAAGCGAGCATTCAAGGCTCGCGAAGTGGAGAAGATTTACCATGCCCTTGTTCAGGGCCACCCGGACCCCAGTACCGGCACGATTGACGCTCCTATTGGCCGGCACCCAAGCTCGTCCTGGAGATTCGCGGTTGTCGCTGGTGGGCGCGATTCCATTACTCATTACGAAACGCTGGAAGCGTTCCCCGCCGCTTCGCTGATGAGCGTCAGCTTGGAGACGGGGCGCACCCACCAGATACGCGTGCACATGGCAGCGCACCGTCACCCTATTGTGGGCGACACGCTCTACGGCGCTGACCCCGTGCTCGCGGAGCGACTTGGCCTCGAGCGCCAGTGGCTCCACGCCATGGAATTATCGTTTGTTCATCCGGTGAGCCACAAGCAGATTATCGTGCGCAGCACGTACCCTGATGACCTGCAAGGGGCGCTCGATCGGCTGCGAGGCTAACGCGCCGGGACTGCCGTCGAGGGCCGGCCCCAGCGCGGTTTACGCTAGAGATTCAAGGGCTACGAGGAGGTGTTGGTGAGTTCCGCTGGTGACTCTTTTGCGCATCTTCACGTTCACACTGAGTACTCGATGCTCGATGGCGCTGCAAAGATTTCGGCCCTCATCGCAGAAGTTGCCCGCCTAGAAATGCCGGGCGTCGCCATCACTGACCACGGGGTCATGTTTGGCGCTTACGAGTTTTGGCGCCAAGCCACAGCATCAGGGGTCAACCCCATTATTGGCATCGAGGCATATCTCACCCCTGGCACGCATCGCGGCGACAAAACCCGAGTTCAGTGGGGCGGCGGCGGGGAAGACGACGTCTCGGGGGCTGGCAGTTACACCCACATCACCTTGCTTTCGGAGACTACGCAAGGAATGCACAACCTTTTCCGGATGTCGTCCCTAGCGTCTCTCGAGGGGCATTACTTCAAACCCCGCATGGACCGAGATCTCCTCCAGCGCTACAGCGCTGGAGTGATTGCGACCACGGGCTGTCCCAGTGGTGAAGTTCAGACCAGGCTACGCCTTGGCCAATACGACGACGCGGTGCGGGCAGCAGCCGAGTTCCGTGACATTTTCGGAGCGGATAACTACTTCGTCGAGATCATGGACCACGGGCTTGGCCTCGAGAAGCGGGTCATTGGGGATTTGCTGAAGCTGGCCAAAGACCTGGGACTGCCCTTGGTGGCCACCAATGATCTGCACTACACAACTGCCGCTGATGCTGACGCTCACGCCGCACTGCTGTGCGTGCAGTCCGGTTCGACCCTGGATGATCCCAAGCGCTTCAAATTTGATTCTGACGAGTTCTATCTCAAAACACCCGCGCAGATGCGCCAACTCTTCGCAGAGTTCCCCGAGGCCAGCGACAACACGTTGCTGATCGCCCAGCGGGCATCGGTGAGTTTTGATGAGAGCGCCAACTACATGCCCCGCTTCCCCGTGCCAGAGGGCGAGACGGAGGCAAGTTTCTTTGAGAAAGAAGTGCACCGTGGTCTTGCTGTCCGATATCCCCACGGTATTCCTGAGCGGGTCACAGCACAGGCTGATTACGAAATCGGTGTGATTATCCAAATGGGGTTTGCCAGCTACTTCCTGGTGGTGGCTGATTTTATTAACTGGGCCAAAAACCACGGCATTCGAGTGGGCCCCGGCCGCGGGTCGGGCGCCGGATCGATGGCGGCTTTTGCCATGCGCATTACGGAGCTTGACCCGCTCGAACACGGTCTCATTTTTGAGCGATTCTTGAATCCCGAGCGTGTTTCGATGCCCGACTTTGACGTTGACTTCGACGAGCGTCGCCGCGGTGAGGTGATTCGCTATGTGACCGAGAAATACGGCGATGAGCGGGTTGCCCAAATCGTGACTTTTGGCACCATCAAGGCTAAGCAGGCCCTCAAGGATGCTGCACGCGTTTTGGGTTACCCCTACGGAATGGGTGAGAAGCTCACCAAACTAATGCCCCCTGGCGTCATGGGCAAGGAGATGGTTCTCGCCGGCATCACGGACAAGACCCACGAGCGTTACAAGGAAGCGGCGGACTTCCGGGCTTTTCTAGATAGTGATCGGGACGCACAGATTGTTTTTGATCGGGCCCAGGGTCTAGAAAACCTCAAACGACAGTGGGGTGTTCACGCCGCCGGTGTGATTATGTCGAGTGAGCCACTGATCGACATTGTTCCCATAATGAAGCGCGAGCAAGACGGCCAAATCGTCACCCAGTTTGATTTCCCCGCGGCTGAGGCCCTAGGGCTCGTGAAAATGGACTTCCTGTCGCTTCGGAACCTCACCATCATTGATGACGCGTTGGACAATATTGAAGCCAACAGAGGCGAGCGACCCGTCCTGGAGGATCTCACCCTCGATGACCCTGAGGCATACAGGCTGTTGGCCAGGGGCGACACGCTCGGGGTATTCCAGCTTGATGGTGGACCAATGCGCAGCCTCCTGCGGTTGCTGAAGCCCGACACCTTTGAGGACATCTCGGCGGTATTGGCGCTGTATCGTCCAGGGCCCATGGGCGCAGACTCACACACCAACTACGCTCTGCGGAAGAACGGAGCTCAGCGGATCACTCCGCTCCACCCGGAGTTAGCTGAAGCTCTCGAGCAGATCCTGGGGACCACCTATGGCCTGATTGTGTATCAAGAGCAGGTGATGGAGATCGCCCAGAAGCTAGCTGGATACACGCTCGCTCAAGCCGACCTGCTCAGGCGCGCGATGGGTAAGAAGAAGAAGGAAGAACTCGACGTTCAGTTTGAGGCGTTCCGGGCTGGAATGAACGGCAACGGTTTTTCTGATGACGCGGTGAGTACCCTGTGGGAAGTGTTGGTTCCCTTCTCCGACTATGCCTTCAATAAGGCACACTCGGCCGCCTACGGGATGATTTCCTACTGGACCGCCTTCCTCAAGGCCCACTACCCAGCGGAATACATGGCGGCACTGCTGACGAGTGTCAGCGATCAAAAGGACAAATCTGCCATCTATCTCAATGAGTGCCGGCGCATGGGCATTAATGTCCTGCCACCAGATGTGAATGAGTCGTTTGCAACATTTGCGGCTGTGGGGGAGGACATCAGGTTTGGCCTTGCCGCTATTCGCAATGTTGGCGTTGGTGTCGTGGACGCGATTCGGACCGCACGGGAGTCACAGGGTGCATTTGTGGGTTTCCATGATTTTGTCAAAAAGGTTCCCTCGACAGTGCTCAATAAGCGCACCGTCGAATCCCTTGTAAAAGCTGGCGCCTTTGACCAGCTTGGCGACACCAGGCGAGCCCTGTTTGAGGTCCACGAGTCCGTTGTCGAGGGGGCGATTCGTAGCAAGAAGGCCGAAGAGCACGGCGATGTCGGTTTTGACTTCGACAGCCTTCTTGACGACGCCGGCGAACCGAGCACGCAGCGGGTGCCTGAGCGCCCTGAGTGGCCCAGGAAGGAGCTCCTCGGCTTAGAGCGCGAAATGCTGGGGCTCTATGTCTCTGATCACCCACTGGCAGGGCTGGAAATCCCCTTGGCTCGGGAAGCTGACCTCTCCATCGCGGAGCTCTTATCTTCCGATAAAGACGATGGTGAAGTACTCACCATCTCTGGCCTGATCACCGGCGTGAATCATCGAGTTGCCCGGTCCAACGGCAACCCCTACGCGCAAGTCACCATCGAAGATTTCGGCGGTGAAATCTCCGTCATGTTTCTGGGAAAGACCTATCAGAACTACCAGTCAGAACTGGTGAGCGATAGCGTGGTGGCGTTGCGCGGCCGAGTTTCCAAGCGCGACGAGGGTATTGGCTTGCACGCGGTGGAGTTGATTCCACTCTCGATTAGCGTGGATTCTCCCGACGAGCCACTCACGCTGACGGTTGCGGAGAAGTTCGCCACCGTGTCGGTGTTGACAGCGCTGGATCAGGCTCTTGAGCGCCATGCGGGCCAGGCGGTCGTGAGGCTCCGCCTGGTCAACTCCGGGGTCGCACGCGTCTTTGAGCTGCCACGCAAGGTCACCGTGAGCCTGGACCTCATTGGCGAGGTCAAAAGCTTGCTGGGCTCTGCATGCCTCAGCGCCTAGACACACCCTCTAGCCCAGCGAAGTGGTCCCGCGGTAGTCCTTGCCCTGGTAGACCAGAGCGTCACCACCTGGGCCGACGTTGCCACCGAGAATGCGCACAGCGACGCTCGCGCTGAACTCGACCTCCATGGTGTCGACTATCTTGGCGTGTAGCCAGGCTGAAACCCCGGTGAGGAGTGGGAGACCGTCGGGTCCAGGAGACCAGTGGTCACCGGCAAAACGCTCGCTTGCCTCGCCCGACATTTTTTGGGCAAGGTCGAGGTTGTCGGTGCTGAGCATATGAATGATGACCGACTGGTCAACTTTCATGGATGACCAGGAACTGGCGGTCTGCGACATGTTAAACGTGGCCAATGGCGGTGCTGCTGAGAGCGAAGCCAATGAGGTGGCAGTGAAACCGGTAGGGGAGCCGTCCTTCTTGAGGGCGGTCACTACCGAGATTCCTGCGCCGTGACGACGGAAAGCTTCCAGGAAGATTTGGGAGGGAGAGAGTTCGCTGTAGTCAGTCATTTCACCTAGCTTAACGCCAGAGCGGCAGGGTGTATTCCCGAACCCTCCGACTACGATGTAATCGCCATGATTCGCATATCTGATCTTCGCGGGATGAGTATCACCCCCGAGAGCGCACCGGGGTTTGTGCCGCGGGTTGTTATCGAAGGCGAAGACCTTGTTGCCGTGGTCACTGCGCTCATGGCGGAGGTCACCAGCGGCGGTGTCACGGCACTGGAGAGCCAAGCGCAACGTTTTGACCAGGTCAGCGGGCACTCGATAGTGGTCAGCCAGGACTACCTATCCCAGAGCCTGCGCGAGCTCGACAGGGGGCTTCGCGAGGCCATGGATGAGGCCATTCGACGTGTTAGGGCTGCTTCTGAAGATAGCGTTCCTGCTTCCTCACAGACCGATTTTCACACGGGCGGAAGCGTTCGCACCAGGTGGGTTCCGGTCGCGCGGGCAGGTGTCTATGTGCCCGGTGGTAAAGCTGTCTATCCCTCGAGCGTAATTATGAATGTTGTTGCCGCCCAGGCCGCTGGCGTGCGGGAGATTGTGATGGCATCGCCAGCTCAGGCGGACTGTGGCGGTGAGATTCACCCAAGCATTGCCGCGGCAGCCGCACTACTGGGCGTGACCGAGGTCTATGCCATGGGGGGAGCGGGGGCAATTGCCGCGTTGGCTCATGGAGTTGTAGAAATTGGCTTCCGGCCGGTGTCGGTGATTACCGGACCCGGCAATCGCTATGTCGCCACGGCGAAACGACTCGTTCACGGTGTTGTCGGCATCGATTCTGAGGCTGGCCCGACGGAGATCGGCATCATCGCCGATGAGACCGCGCACCCAGAGTTTGTCGCCGCGGACCTAATTTCCCAAGCAGAGCACGATGAACTGGCATCAGCCATACTCATCACGACATCCATGGAGCTTGCCGAGCGCGTGACAAAGGCTTTGACTCGCCGGGCTCAATCAACCCACCATGCCGCTCGGGTTCAGGCCGCGCTCCAGGGCGAGCAATCCGCCATTTTTGTGGTGGATTCGATGGATCAGGCCGTGATGATGTCCAACGCGGTAGCGCCGGAACACCTTGAGGTCATGGTGGAGAACCCCGAGGATATTCTCGATGGTTTGACCGATGCAGGAGCGATTTTTCTCGGCGACTACACACCGGTTAGTGCCGGAGATTATCTCGCCGGCTCGAATCACGTATTGCCCACGGGGGGAGCGGCGCGCTTTAGCTCAGGGTTATCCCCGGCCACGTTCTTGCGGAGTCAGCAGATTATTGACTACGACAAGGGCGCCCTTAGCCACATTGCCGAGAAGATTGTCACCTTTGCGCGGGCGGAGAACCTTCCGGCCCACGGTGATGCTGTGACTGTGCGCGCTGAAGAAGGCCTCTGATTAGCCCGTTGTCTATAGGCTTAGGCCACCATGTATTGCCCTTTTTGTCGCCATCCCGATAGTCGGGTCATCGACTCGAGAACGAGTGATGATGGCCTGTCCATTCGTAGGCGTCGCCAATGTCCAGAGTGTGGCCGGCGTTTCTCGACACTCGAGACGGCGAGCTTGAGCGTCATCAAGCGCAGCGGGGTAACCGAGCCTTTCTCCCGAGAGAAGATTGCCGCCGGAGTGAAGAAGGCGTGTCAAGGGCGACCGGTAACAGACCAGGATTTGGCGCAGTTGGCGCAAAGGGTCGAGGAGACAATCCGCCAAACCGGCGCGTCTCAGGTAGACGCGAACGACATTGGACTGTCCATTCTGGAACCACTGCGAGAACTCGATGAAGTGGCGTATCTCAGATTTGCCTCGGTGTATCAAGCCTTTGACTCACTTGAAGACTTTGAGACTGCAATTGGTGCCCTGCGCTCCAGTGCTCCCGCGGAGGACGAGGCTTGATATACGAGGCTCTGTTTCTTCTCTTGAAGCGGCTGGATCCTGAGTTCACCCACGAGTGGGGCATGCGCGTCATTGCTCTGGCCGGTAAGTGGCCACTGCATCCTGTTCTCCGCCGGACGACCGCGCCCAGTCCCTCGCAACGGGTGAATGCACTCGGGCTGTCGTTTGGTTCACCTGTCGGACTTGCCGCTGGGTTCGACAAGAACGCCAAGGCTGTTCGGGGCATCTTCGCTCTGGGGTTTGACCACGTAGAAGTGGGAACAATAACCGCGTTGCCCCAACAGGGAAACCCCAAGCCCAGACTGTTTCGACTTCCCGATGACCAGGCTCTGATTAACCGGATGGGGTTCAACAATGATGGCGCGAGGGTGGTCGCGGCGCGGCTTCGCGCGCTTCGTGCCAAGGGTGGCACGCTACCCATCATTGGTGTCAACATCGGAAAGAGCCGAGCAACGGCGATTACCCATGCCACCTCGGACTACGTAACCAGTGCGAAGCTATTGGCCCCCGTTGCCGACTATCTCGTCGTCAACGTGAGTTCTCCCAACACCCCGGGGTTGCGGGGACTCCAGCACGAAAAGGAACTCACCCCGCTGCTGAGCGCGGTCAAGGCCGCAGCGGGCAATACTCCTGTCTTGGTCAAGATTGCTCCAGATTTGGAGGCGAAGGCGATTGCGTCAGTGTGCAAACTCGTTATGGAGCTTGATCTCGCCGGCGTTGTTGCAACCAACACCACTATTTCGCGAGAGGGCTTGACCGCATCGCCCCAGGATGTCGCGAGGCTTGGTGAGGGCGGTCTCTCGGGAGCCCCCCTTCGAGGGCGATCCAGGGAAGTACTGGGTTTGGTGCGCCAGATTCTTCCCCGGGAGGTCTGTGTCATCTCTGTCGGGGGAGTTTTTGACGGAGCGGACGTAGCGGAGCGACTCGACGCCGGGGCCACACTGGTTCAGGCCTACACCGGCTTTGTTTACCGGGGGCCGCTTTTTGCCGCGAAGGTCACTACGGAACTGCAGGCAGCTACGGCCTAGCTCGGCTTTTCGCCGCGCTTGACCTGGGGCTTGGGCAGACGTAGACCCCTCATTTGCAGTGCCCGCATGGCTGAGTACCAGCGGACGCCGTTTTCGACGTTGTCGACACCGTACTTCTCGCGCAGGCCCTTGCGAACCCGGTTGCCGACCCAGATGGAGTCGAGCACAGTCAAGAGGAAGAAACCCCACAGAACCGAAATCGCGATGAACTGGGCCTCGAGTGAGGGGAGGAACGTCGCAATGATGACGGCGAACATGACCGGTATTAGAAACTCACCAAAGTTCCATCGGGCATCCACGTAGTCTCTCGACCATTTGCGCTGGGGACCCTTGTCCCGCAGAGGGAGAAAACGTTCTTCGCCATTGGCCATGCCAATGCGAGCCTTCTCGCGACTGGCGGCGAGTTTCGCCCGGGCCTCTTTCCGATTGTTTGTTACCAGAGGTCTTTTGTGCTCAGCCTCACGGTCTCTCCTCCTCGGTGTCGGCCGGCCTTTACCGGCGCCGGTCTCAGGGGAGTCGTCGTCGTGGGTCTGGGCCACAGGTCACCTCTATCTTGTGGGGAAGCTCCCCTAAGATTACCCGCATGTCACAGGGGGAAAGCTCCGCGCGAGATGTTTCAGGGTTGCGCGACCTGGTCGTTGCTGGCGCGCCCCAAATCGTGGCTGATTTGTCTGGCCTAATTCGGATTCCTTCGGTGTCGTGGGAGGGCTTTGATCACGCTCACCTGGACGACAGCGCCGCCCGCGTGGAAGACCTGTTCACTGCAACGGGTCTGTTTAGCACGGTCGGCGTTTATCGGAACGGTGGGGGAGCCCCCGCCGTGATTGCCCGTCGTGAACCGGTAGGGAATGCTCCGACGGTGGTTCTCTACGCTCACCACGATGTCCAGCCTCCCGGGGAGGAAACGCAGTGGGATAGTCCGGCATTCGAGCCGACCGTTCGTGACGGGCGCCTCTACGGGCGGGGAAGTGCTGACGATAAGGCCGGGATTGCGGTTCACCTCGCGGCCCTTCGGGCACTAGCCACGCATCACGCGGGAGATCTTCGCCTGGGGCTCGTAGTGTTCATCGAGGGTGAGGAAGAAAACGGGTCGCCCTCATTTGCCGGCTTCCTGGATGAACATCGTGAGCTACTCCAGGGCGAGGTCATCATCGTCGCGGACTCAGACAACCCGTCCAGCACAACACCGGCGCTGACGGTGAGTCTCCGGGGTAACGTGACCGCCACGTTGCGAGTGCGAACCCTGAACCATGCGGTGCACTCGGGCATGTTCGGTGGCGTGTTGCCCGATGCCATGATGGCGTTTGTGGCTCTTGCCGCGTCGTTTTATGACGCGCAGGGCGGACTCGCCATCAGTGGCCTCGAGGGCGTAGAGCAGAGCAAGTCAGGCGAAGTCCACAAAGTCGGTCACGAGGCGCCCCTTGCCCAGGGGGTCAGCGAGGTTGGCCGTGGTTCGGTTCCCCAGCGTCTGTGGCGATCAGCCGCGCTCACGATTACGGGAATGGATATTCCGAGCGTCGCACACGCATCGAATAGCCTGCTGCCGGAGGTTTCCGCCAAGCTTTCACTTCGGGTTCCTCCGGGAATGTCGGCAGGCTCAGCACTCGCACTTCTG